>Ga0222714_10001034_pt1 | contig 31599 bp, 33 predicted proteins | sample C33_3DmetaG_FD_165048 | JGI IMG/M metagenome (GOLD analysis project Ga0222714, IMG submission 165048) | Estuarine water microbial communities from San Francisco Bay, California, United States - C33_3D | ecosystem: Environmental > Aquatic > Marine > Unclassified | place: USA: California... | reverse complement strand
GTTAAGGCGGTTTAGCACCCTTCCATCATAGGTTTCGCTACGAGAACAAGATGGCGATTCTTTTCTACTGTTGCAAGACCTATCCCTTTGACCTCGGCGAGCTCCTCAATCGTGACGAAGTCACCGTGCGCTTCGCGATAGCGGACAATTTCCTGCGCTTTAGTCAGGCCTATGCCAACTAGGTTTGCCGCCAAACTTTCGGCATCAGCAGTATTGATGTCCAATTTGGACATTTCTGTCGTCGCTAAACTAGGGGCGTCATCTGTTTGCGCGAGAACTGAATTAACGCCGGTCAAAGACGCTACCAAGAATATCAGCAACGCCGCCGAGGCTCGCGCGACCTTCCAACGCGGCGAATGTTCGTCTGTCCTTTTCAGAGGCGACTCTGAAATAGACGGCTCCACCAATAAATCTAACTGTCTAAGAATCATACCTTTCTCCTTTTTATTGAGTGTTGAGCGAGGCTTACGCTAACCAGCCGGTTGAGGCTGGAGGTCTACCCCTTCAATAAAAAGTCTAGCAGTCGATTCCTCAAGAGCCAGAAACAGCCCGATTAAAGTCAGCGAGCGCGGCTAACGGCACCTCCGCTTGCGTAATGGGGCGGCCCACGACGAGATAATCACTGCCATTTGCAATTGCCTCCGCTGGCCCGACGACCCTTTTCTGATCGCCTGTCGCATCTTCTGGCCGACGAATACCGGGGGTTACCAAACAAAAATCAGCGCCCAACACGGAACGCAGCGCGGCCGTTTCTGCGGCAGAGCACACGACCCCATCGAGTCCGGCATTCTGCGCCAAACGCGCCAAATTGAGCACTTGCTCAGCCGGAGATGCGCTCACTCCGACCGCTTGAAGGTCCGCTGCAGACAAACTCGTAAGCACCGTCACTGCGATCAAAATAGGCCGCTGCGCTGGACTCAATGTCGCTATCGACGCCCGCGCCGCATTCATCATGTCGCTGCCGCCAGAGGCGTGCACATTCGTCATCCAGACCCCGAGGTCTGCCGCCGCCGCCACAGCATGCGCTACCGTATTAGGTATGTCGTGAAACTTTAAATCGAGAAAAACATCGAAATCTCTGGCGACTAGTTGCTTAACCAAACTTGGTCCGCATCGCGTAAAAAGCTCCTTCCCTACTTTCACGCGACATTGCTTAGGGTCTACTCGATCGACGAATGCGAGTGTCTTCGACTCCGCATCGAAATCCAATGCAACGATAATTTTGCTCGGCAACTGCTCCATTCTTTTTCCTATCTACTCTTTTATCTGCTCTTTCAACTAGCCTTTTAACTAGCCTTTAATGTTATCAGCACTGTTTTGGTAACTGCGACAACGGGCTTATTTTAACGCGATGAAGAGGTTTCTTTGGCAGCCTCGAGTTTAGCAACGCGATTTCTAAGGCGCGCAATTTCTAGTCGCCCAAGCAAACTTGAAAAAAGCCTCAATCCCACAGTTAATCCAAGCAATCCGCCAAAAACAAAAGCCGCCGCAATCCATAGCCCGACAGGTCTTTCCTGTGACTGTATCGCGCCGAAGGATAAACTGACTAACGCGTCGTTTGCACTCATAAATCCGAGGCTCAGGACCATCACAATAAGAAGAAATAAGCCGGTTAGAACTCGAATAAATTTTTTCATCAGGTCGCTCGGTAACGAAGGCTGTGCATTGCGTTGCCTATAATACCCTATCGGCTAGGGATGCGTTTCAGTTAAGGCCCCACGTCGGTAATTCTCGTCAGCAAAAAAAAAACGGCAAAATCAGTTTGATTTTGCCGTTTTGATGATGGCTTACTTGGCTCACATGAATAACGTCCCATGCCCCGCGCCTGACGCCTTGCAGGAAGAAGAGACTTATTTGCCTAACGCCATTCCTTTATTTACTCGGTCACGTAATTCTTTCCCTGGTTTAAAGTGCGGCACATGCTTCCCACTCAACGCAACAGGCTCTCCCGTTTTCGGGTTACGCCCAATACGCGGAACGCGATAGTGCAGAGAAAAACTCCCGAATCCGCGGATTTCTATCCTACCACCGTCGGCGAGTACCTGAGACATCGTCTCTAATACGCCCTTCACGGCCAACTCTACGTCCTTTGCAGAGAGCTGGGTTTGCTTCCCCGAAATACGCTCGATGAGTTCAGATTTGGTCATAGCCTTACCCGTATTTTCAGAAGTTTACTAACCGTCTTTAAACTATCAAGAACCAGCTATCCGAGTGATTAATAGTGCTGGCTGCTTAAGCAGCCGCGGCTGTCTCAACCCAAGTGTAAAACGGCGAATGCGCAACACCAAGGCTGAGACGGCACCGAGAGACTAGCTCTTTCCCATTTGCGCTTTGATCAGGTCACCAATAGTACCAGGCGAGACTTCCGCTGCTTCCTGACTCTTATGATCCTTAATCGCTGCTCGCTCGTCGTCTATTTCCATCGCTTTGACAGACAGACTCAGATTACGCGTTTTGCGGTCGACGTTGACGATCTTAGCTTCAACTTCATCGCCTTCCTTCAGAACTGAGCGGACGTCTTCAACTTTTTCACGTCCTAGCTCAGAGCCGCGAAGATATCCTTCGATGCCCTCTGCGATAGCGACAGTTGCACCCTTGGTGTCAACGGCTGTAACAGTGCCTTTTACAATGCTTCCACGCTCATATTCTGAAGTGAAGCTTGCGAAAGGATCTTCGCCGAGTTGCTTGACGCCGAGTGAGATTCGCTCGCGCTCAGAATCGATCGAGAGGATAACCGTCTCAATTTCATCGCCTTTCTTGTATTCGCGCACCGCTTCCTCGCCCGCCTCATCCCAAGAGATGTCGGAAAGGTGGACGAGACCATCGATGTTGCCGTCTAGGCCAATAAATATACCGAAGTCAGTGATTGACTTGATTACGCCCGATATCTTGTCGCCCTTCTGGAATTTCTCTGCGAAGCCATCCCATGGATTCTGGAAGCATTGCTTAATGCCAAGAGAAATGCGGCGACGCTCCTCATCGATATCAAGAATCATTACATCGACTTCTTGGCCCAATTGAACAACCTTGGACGGGTGGATGTTCTTGTTAGTCCAATCCATTTCTGAGACGTGAACCAAGCCCTCGACACCCTCTTCTAACTCGGCGAAACAGCCATAGTCAGTGAGGTTTGTAACGACTGCTTTAACCCTCGCATCCTTCGGATAGCGTCCTTTGATCGCCAACCAAGGATCTTCACCCAACTGCTTGAGACCCAGTGAAACGCGATTACGCTCACGATCATACTTGAGTACTTTGACGTTAATCTCATCGCCAACATTGACGATTTCACTTGGGTGCTTGATGCGCTTCCATGACATGTCAGTAATATGAAGAAGGCCGTCAACACCGCCCAGGTCAACGAAGGCGCCGTAGTCAGTGAGGTTTTTGACGATTCCTTTGACAGCCATGCCTTCTTGTAGCTTGGCAAGCAATGCATCACGCTCTTCTGTGCTAACAGACTCGAGTACAGCTCGGCGAGAAACAACGACATTGTTGCGCTTCTGATCGAGCTTGATGAGACGGAATTCCAGTTGCTGACCTTCGAGGTGAAGCGTATCGCGGACTGGTCGAACGTCGACCAGAGATCCCGGTAGGAATGCACGAATATTGTTGAGGTCGACTGTAAAACCGCCCTTAACCTTACCGTTAATAACACCGGTGACGATGTCGTTCTTCTCGTATGCAGCTTCGAGCTCCATCCAAGATTCTGCACGCTTCGCTTTCTCACGTGACAGCTTAGTCGCCCCGAAGCCGTCTTCGACAGTTTCAAGCGCTACTTTTACAATCTGACCTATTTCGAGAGCGAAATTACCTTGCTCATCGAGGAATTCAGACTTCGCGATGACACCCTCTGACTTGAGGCCAGCGTGTACCGTTACCCAATCCGAATCAATGTCGATGACAGTTCCGGCGACTATCGCGCCCGGATTCATATCGATTTCGCTTAGGCTCGCTTCAAATAATTCTGCAAAATTTTCACTCATGCTTTTTCCATCTCAGTTGCGCGTGCCGAACGTAGGCTCTGCCTTACAAGCGACCCGCTTATCCGTGCCCCAGCGGCGACGGTGTTTTTACAAAATTCAATAGATCAGCACCAATGCTGGTGATGTGCTGGCTATCGACGTAATGGATCTGTTGAACGTGTTAACGTCGTGGACGTCTTAACGCTGATCGCACGCATGCTATAAGCTTTCTGCTTCACAACAGGCCCTCGGCCGCAACTAAATCCAATTCTTGGCCCCGCTACCTTAGTCTTTTATTAACTAAGTCAATGACTTGGGACATAACTTGCTCGATACTCATCATAGTAGAATCTATCGTGATGGCATCTTCCGCGGGTCTCAAAGGCGACGCACTGCGCTGCGTATCGCGCGCATCTCGCGCTTGGAGCTCGCTCAAAAGGGCGGGCAGAATAACATCAATACCCTTACCTATCAACTGCTTATATCGCCTTTCGGCGCGCGCCTCGACGCTCGCCGTGAGGAAGATTTTGACTGCCGCGTTGGGAAAGACAGTTGTTCCCATGTCACGCCCATCGGCGACTAATCCATTGGCACTTAGGAAATCTCGTTGACGCTGCAATAATGCGGTGCGCACCGCGGGGATTGCTGCAACCTGCGAGGCCATTGCACTCGCTTTGTCGTTACGAATAGCGAGACTCACGTCCTCATTATCGAGCCAGACAGAACCCTCACTCCATGGTACATCAATGCTGGGTCGGCCAAATCTGATGTCTAGGCTACTCGCAAGTTCGGCGATCGCCTCGCTATCGGCATCGGGGGAAAGCTTGGCGCGTTGCGCGGCGAGACCGAGCACACGATAGAGTGCCCCACTATCGAGGAGTGTAAAGCCGAGTAGCTTAGCGAGCCGCGAAGCAATGGTCCCTTTGCCAGAACCCGAGGGGCCATCTATCGTTATGACGGAATTAGACATGCTCGACACGTATTTCCAGGCCAAGCGTTGAGCTCAACTCGACAAAATTGGGGAACGAGGTGGCAACATTTGCGCAGTTCAAAATCCTGAGCTCGCCGGCGGCTCGGAGGCTTGCTACCGCAAACGCCATCGCGATTCGGTGATCACCCTCCGAATCGATCTCGGCCGAGGCAAAGCGAACCTCAGGGTCCCCGGCAATACTAATACCGTCGGGGAACATTTCGCAGTCCACGCCGATGCGCTCCAAGCCGGCAGCCATTGCCGCAAGCCGGTCACTCTCTTTAACGCGAAGCTCCTCTGCACCGCGCAGGAGTGTCTCTCCCTTGGCCGTTGCCGCCGCGATAAAGAGTGCTGGAAACTCATCGATTGCGAGGGGTATCTGCGATTCGGGGATCGTGATGCCATGCAGTGGCGCATATTTAATCGCGAGCTCTGCAACGGGTTCGCCACCAACAGAACGTGGATTCAGTACGCTAATATCAGCTCCCATCAACTTAAGAATATTAATCACGCCTATTCGAGTTGGGTTGATGCCCACGTGCTCCAGCACAACGTCTGATCCTGGACAGATCGCGGCCGCGACGAGAAAGAAAGTCGCAGAGGAGATGTCGCTTGGCACATCAATAGTCGTCGCCTTTAACGCCTGTCCGCCCTCGAGGCTAACAGTCGAACCGTCGGCAGAGCGCGTAAGCGGATAGCCAAATCCCTCTAACATCCTTTCAGTGTGATCGCGGCATATACCCGGTTCCGAAATCTCGGTCACGCCTTCGGCATAGAGCCCCGCCAGCAGAAGACAAGATTTCACCTGCGCACTCGCCATCGGCATGGCGTAGCGGATACCGTGCAACTTCGCAGGCGCGATTTTCAGTGGAGGTCTGCCACCTGCTTGCGCATCAATTGTTGCGCCCATCAGGCGCAAGGGCTCTACTACCCTCGCCATGGGTCTTTTAGTCAGCGATTCATCACCAGTAAGCTCACTGTCAAATTGCTGCGCAGCGAGCAATCCAGAAAGCAACCGCATCGCTGTGCCAGAGTTACCCATGTAGAGCGGCTTTCGCGGCGCAGAAAGACCATCGCGACCAACGCCAATAATGCTGAGTTTACCGTTTTCGGGACCAACTATTGTCACGCCTAGTTCGCGAAAAGCTGCCACCGTGTTCAGCGCGTCCTCGCCTTCTAAAAACCCGCTAACCTCAGTGCGTCCCTCTGCGATTGCACCGAAGATAATCGAACGATGGGAAATCGACTTATCGCCCGGAACACGGACACGGCCTTTTACTTGGGGAAGATTCGCGCAGCTCTGATCTGCAATGCTCTGGCCTGCAATAAAGACGACAGACTTTTCATTCATAGATTTGTTCGCAGTAGGATTAAAATGTGTATTGATAAACGCCTCTCTTGTCTCTTTAGCGTCCGAGAAGAGCGCATAAAGATCTGCACCCAGACGAGTGTCGGGAGATGTTTCAAGCGCAGTTTTAAGCGCTTGCAGCGCCGTAATCATCGCGTCCAGCACATCTGCACTGGCCGCTCGATTCGCGACAAAAATGTCAGACCACATGCGGGCATCGCTCGAGGCGAGCCGACTGAAATCGGCAAATCCCCCCGCTGCATAGCGGAAAATATCGCCACTTCTCTCCTGCTTAGCGAGCACATCGACAATGGAATACGCCAGGAGATGCGGTAGGTGACTGGTCGCTGCTAGAACCTCGTCGTGACGTGGAACGCTCATGGCAAGCATGTTCGCGCCAAGAGTAGTCCACATCGCCGTAACGAGTCGCAGCGCTTCGGATGAATTATTTTTAAGAGGGGTTAGTATAATGTTTCGCCCTTCGAAAAGTTCGCCCTTTGACGCCAGATAACCGCTTTTTTCCGAACCAGCAATTGGATGCCCAGGTACGAACCTCGCCGAAAATTCAGTTGCTAATTTTTCGGACGCCGCAACAACATAGCCTTTTACACTCGCAACATCGGTAATAACTGCACGCTCGTTACAATAGGATTCTAGGCGCGGCAGAATGGCCGCCGTGGCCAGCGGAGGCAGTGCGATAACAACCAGATCAGCGTCAGCGCAGGCTGCAGAGAGAGCATCAATTTCGTACACTTGATCAACATCTTGCGATGCGAGCGCAGTTGCCATTTGCGCGATATCGCAATCGCACGCAATGATAGGTTGATTGGGATTTTTTCTTTTAAGCCCTCGCGCAATTGACCCGCCAATGAGGCCTAATCCGACGATGAGTATCTTTGCATCTTCAAACCTAGTCATCGCTATTGACCACCGCGCCCGTCGTTGGGCGCGATTCTACTAGCCGAATCGACCTCACCAGCCGCGTCCAAGGCTCTCGCAGAAGGATAACTGCCCAGAACGCGCAAAGAGGTTGCTCGGGGCTGGAGTAAGGCGAAGAGCTTCGGCTCAAGCGCATCCGCATCGTGACATGGCGCGCCGATAATAAAATCTATGAAGAACACATACTCCCATGCACGCAGCTTTGAGGGACGCGCTTCAATTTTCGATAAATCTATTTGCAGATCGTTGAACGGCTCCAATATTCTGAAAAGCGCGCCCGGTTTATTGTCGGTAGCTACTAGTAAACTCGTTTTTCTTTCACTCACGCTCCCTGCTCTATCCAGTTTGTCTGACAGCGAATCATCGAAAGCTTCACTGCTCTTAGAGAGTATTAGAAAACGAGTCCGGTTGTGACTGTGGTCTTGAATCGATGCGCTTAGTATCGTGAGGCCATAAGTTCGTGCGGCAAACTCGCCTGCAATAGCTGCAACACCCTCTTCACTTTGCGCGAACTCTGCAGCTTGAGCATTGCTTGCGCATTCGCGTAGCGTCACGTGAGGAAAGTGTCGGCTTAGCCATCCCCGACACTGCGCAAGGGACTGCTTATGCGAAGCTATAGTATGGATCTTTTCGTTGGTGAGATCGGACTTTCCAAGCAAGTTATGGACGATGGGAATGACAATTTCGCCCACAATAACCACTGAGGTACTGAGCAGACAGTCTTGCGTATTATTAACAGCGCCTTCTGTCGAATTTTCGACTGGCACGACACCGAACAGTGCATCGCCGCGCTCAACACTTGCAAACACATCTTCGATATTCGCTGCGGGCTGCATCAGCCACGGTTCGGAACCTTTTCGCGACTTGCCCTCGAAGAACGCCATCGCTGCAGCGTGGGAAAAGGTGCCCTGGGGACCTAAATAAGCAACTGACGTCGCCGGGTTACTCGGCATTGCTCTCGTCGCTCTCGCCGCTCTCGTCACTAATATCGGCGACCGCTTCAACGAGGTCCTCTGCGGGCTCGTCTACTCGCTCTAGACCCACTAACTTTTCACCTTCCTTCAGGCGGATCAGGCGTACACCTTGGGTATTACGCCCTTGGATAGAGACCTCATCTACGCGCGTGCGGACCATCGTGCCTTTACTTGAGATCAGCATAATTTCATCGCTGTCGGTCACCTGAACAGACCCTACCACTGCGCCATTGCGATCACTCGCTTGGATGCCGATAACGCCTTGTCCTCCTCGGCCACGCAGAGGGAAATCGCTGGATTTCGTCCGCTTTCCATAACCGTTTTCACTTACCGTGAGCACCTGTTTCTCGTCATCTGCAACCATTAACGACACCATGCGCTGCTCTGCACCCAACCTGATGCCGCGCACACCGCGCGCCGTTCTTCCCATCGCTCTGACATCTTGTTCTGAGAATCTAATGGTCTTTCCAGAGGTGCTCATGAGAATAAGGTCTTTGGTACCGTCCGTAACCGCTGTGCCGACTAACTCATCGTTTTCATCTAATTCGATGGCACGAAGGCCTACACTTCGCTGCCGTGCGAAACTGGGTAATGGCGTCTTCTTCACGGTGCCGTTAGCAGTTGCCATAAACACAAACGAACCTTCGGTGTATTCCTTGATTGGCAGCATGCTCGTCACTCTCTCGTCTTCGTCGAGAGGCAGGATATTGACCAGTGGTTTTCCTCGCGAGGTGCGACTAGCGATAGGAATCATGTACACCTTAAGCCAGTAGACCTTACCGCTGCTCGTAAAGCACAGCAGAGTGTCGTGCGTGCTCGCGACTAGCAAATGCTCAACGAGGTCTTCGTCTTTGACAGCCGCAGCGGCCTTGCCCATCCCACCGCGTCGCTGTGCCGCATAATCACTCAGCGGCTGAGTTTTCGCATAACCAGTTTTCGAAATCGTCACCACACGGTCTTCTTCGGAGATCAAATCCTCAACGGTGAGATCCTGCTGCGTACCAACAATCTCAGTGCGACGCTCATCGCCGTATTCATCGCGTACTTTTTCTAATTCCTCTCGCACAACGCTTAATAGCCGCGCTTGATTACCCAGTATGTCCAAATAATCAGCGATCTGTTCGAGTAGTGCCTTGTAGTCATTGATGAGCTTTTCATGCTCGAGGCCCGTCAGTCGGTGCAGCCTTAATTCGAGAATCGCCTGCGCCTGCTCCTCCGACAGTCTGTATTCGGCACCGCTTAGCCCGTATTTGGGATCCAATCCCTCTGGTCGGCACGCGTCTGCGCCGACTTCTCCTAGCATTGCTAGCACACTGTCTGATTTCCACGAGCGATCAAGAAGCTTAACCTTTGCCTCTGCCGATGAAGGCGAGGTTTTAATTAATTCGATAACCTCATCGATATTCGCAAGCGCCACCGCAAGCCCTTCGAGAATATGTCCTCGGTCGCGTGCCTTTCGCAAAAGGAAGGTCGTACGCCTCGAAACGACTTCACGCCTGTGCCGAATAAACGCGTCGAGGATTTCCCGCAGTGTTAGCAAACGTGGCTGACCGTCGACTAACGCGACCATATTTATGCCAAACACATTCTGCATTTGTGTCTGGGAATACAGATTATTGAGGACCACGTCCCCCATCTCGCCGCGTCGCAGCTCGATAACAATACGCATGCCGTCTTTGTCAGACTCGTCACGCAGCTCGGTTATACCCTCGAGCTTTTTCTCCTTAACCAACTCGGCGATCTTCTCAATCAACCTTGCCTTGTTTACCTGATAGGGGATTTCTGAAACGACGATCATTTGTTTCTGCGTCTTCTCGTCGGTCAAAACCTCTGCCCGTGCCCGCATATAGATGCGGCCGCGTCCCGTCTGATAGGCCTGCAAAATTCCCGCTTTACCGTTGATGATGCCTGCGGTCGGGAAGTCGGGTCCGCTGATATGCTCCATCAGTCCTTCAATGCCAATATCTGGATCATCGAGTAAGGCGATGGCTCCTCCGACAACCTCTGTTAGATTATGTGGCGGAATATTCGTCGCCATACCAACGGCGATGCCACTCGAGCCGTTAACGAGCAGGTTGGGGACTTGGGCAGGGAGCACGTCCGGAATTTGCTCTGTTCCGTCATAGTTTGGCGAAAAATCGACCGTTTCTTTATCGAGATCTGCCAGCAGGTCGTGGGCGATTTTAGCCATTCGAATTTCGGTATAACGCATTGCCGCCGCGGAATCACCGTCGACAGAACCGAAGTTACCCTGGCCATCTACGAGCGGATAGCGCAACGAAAAATCTTGCGCCATGCGTACAATCGTGTCGTAAACAGCGGTGTCCCCATGCGGATGATATTTACCAATCACATCCCCCACGATACGCGCTGATTTTTTATAGGGCTTGTTATAGTCGTTTGAGAGCACATTCATCGCGAACAAGACGCGACGATGAACTGGCTTGAGACCATCGCGAACATCGGGCAACGCTCTTCCTACAATGACACTCATTGCATAAGCGAGATACGATTCACGCATCTCACTCTCCAACGCTACCGGCAGTACCTGTTTGGCAAACTCGCTCATAGACTTAACTTTCCTAACACTCTGGTTTTCTGCAAAAACTTTCGCTAATTCTTATTTTTATAGCGGCCGTCATGCTGTTTTTTGCAGCTCTTTTTTAACGCCGTTCTTCAGAATTCCTGCCGCAAATTTGAGGCCACGATGCAGTTTTTCTGCGACCTCTAAACAAGCCCGCTGCGGACATTTTCTCTGCTTTAAAAAAGACGCCTTGACACAAACTCTTAACTGCAACTTATGAGATCGGAGGATAGCATAGACCGCGGGTTTCCGCAGGTCTAAATCAGTGAGTCTCAGGACGAATTCAGGAGGAAACCCGACGCCTTAGCGCCTTAAGCGACAGCAGGTAGCGATGGCGGTTATACTACGCGCTTTTAGAAAGCTGAGCTTAAGCCACGAGAATAGAAATGACCGATAACTCGAAGATAACGCCCGATCTCGTTGTTTTTGCACGCTGGATTGTCCCTGTTATTCCCGCCGAAACCGTTTTCGAGAACTATGCGCTGTTTGTTACCGAAGGGCGCATAAGCCACCTAATCCCGGCCATCGACGCAGAAGCAATGCTCTCAGATAGCGCCCTTCAAAACGCCACGCGTCTCGACAGTCATGCATTGATACCGGGCCTCATAAATGCGCATGGTCACGCTGCCATGACACTGCTACGCGGCGTTGGCGATGACATGCCGTTGCAAGCTTGGCTGGAGGAGAGGATATGGCCATTAGAGGGCGAACTTGCAGACGCCGAATTCGTTAATGCCGGCGTGCGCCTAGCAGCCGCAGAGATGATCCGCTCGGGAACAACGTGCTTTGCCGACAATTACTTCTTCCCTGATGAATCCGCGAAAGTGACTTTAGAGACCAAACTGCGCGTTCAGTTGGCATGCCCGGTTCTCGACTTTCCGACACGATGGGCGAAGGATGCAGACGACTACATTAACAAAACCACCGCCCTGCACGATCGATATCGCCAGAGTGAACGAGTGCATGTCGCGTTTGGGCCTCACTCACCCTATTCAGTCTCAGACGCACCGCTGCGCAAGATCGCCACGCTCGCTGCCGAACTCGACTTGCCTATTCATATGCATGTGCATGAAACTCAGACCGAGGTGGACGATGCGCAGCGTAGCGATGGCATTCGCCCGTTAGCTCGCTTGCACGCGCTCGGGCTGCTCACGCCGCGGCTTTTTTGCACACACATGACCGCTCTCACTCAGGAAGAAATTGAATTGCTGGCAGAGACTGGCAGCCATGTCGCCCACTGCCCCGAATCTAATCTCAAGCTCGCTAGCGGTTTTTGTGAGGTTGAGAAGCTCGCTCGACATGGCATCAACGTTGCACTCGGAACCGATGGTTGCGCGAGCAATAACGATTTAGACATGTTTTCTGAAATGCGCACGGCCGCGCAGCTCGGCAAAGCCGTCGCCAAGGACGCCACCGCCGTCCCAGCGAGCGCGGCATTAGCGATGGCGACCATCAATGGCGCGAAAGCGATGGGCCTCGACGCCGAAATCGGCAGTCTTGAGATCGGAAAATTTGCCGATCTTTGCGCTGTTGATCTGAGCGGCATCAACAGCATGCCACTGTATGATGTCGTGTCGCAGCTCATCTATTCGACGCAGGCGAGTCAGGTCAGCCATGTCTGGAGCAGCGGCGAAGCCCTGCTTTACGATAGCAAACTCCAAACTATCGACGAACAACAGCTAAAACAAACAACCCAAGAGTGGCAGCTGCGCGTAAATCAAATTGCACACAACGCTTAACAGCCTCGAGCAATCGCGCCTACAGGATGAACAATGAGTAATGTTGACGAATTAGAGATCAAAAAATTTGAGGCGCTCGCCGCACGCTGGTGGGATCCTACGAGCGAATTCAAACCACTTCACGAAATCAATCCACTCAGGATGGGCTTTCTGACCTCGAAAACGACGCTCGCAGGAAAGAGGGTGTTGGACATTGGTTGCGGTGGCGGCATTCTCGCCGAGGCAATGGCGAGGCAAGGTGCCGACGTGGTCGCGATAGACATGGCTGAGGCTTCACTTTCCGTTGCCCGCCTGCATCAGTTAGAGAGCAAACTCGACATAGACTACCGTCGGATACCGGCCGAGGAATTGGCTCAAGCCGAGCCTGAGCGGTACGATATCGTTACATGTCTTGAGATGTTAGAGCATGTGCCGGACCCCAGCGCGATCGTCGCCGCCTGCCATAGCCTAGTGAAGCCCGGCGGCCACGTGCTGTTCTCGACGATCAACCGCAATCCAAAATCCTATTTGTTCGCGATCATTGGCGCGGAGTACGTCTTGAATCTGCTCCCTCGAGGAACTCACGAGTACGCTAAATTTATTCGCCCCTCCGAGCTGGCCAGCTGGGCGCGCGACGCCGGGTTAACTCTGCTCGAGCAGAAAGGTATGACCTATAATCTTCTGTCCAAGCGCTACTCTCTTGGTAGCGATCTCGACGTGAACTATCTCGCCTACTATTCAAAGCCCGAAATTGAGGCGAGCGGCGCATGAGCCTCGATACGTCCATCGAATGTGTTTTGTTCGATCTAGACGGCACGCTGATCGACACAGCGCCGGATTTCGTCATCGCGCTTAATCTGCTACTCGTCCAGCGTGGAAAGCAGCCATTAGATGCGCAGTTAATCTCTCGCACTGTCTCAGATGGTGCAAAGGCGCTGGTCTCGCTAGGCTTCGGCATTGACGAGAGCTCCGAGGGGTTCACACTTCTGCACGAGCAGCTTCTCGCTTGCTACCTTAAACAAATCGAAACGACACAATCCACCCTCTATCCCGGCATGGATTACCTACTTGATTCCCTTGAACAAGCAGGCATTGCTTGGGGTATTGTGACGAATAAGCCCCGCCTCTATGCAACGGCGCTCCTCACACGTTTGTCACTCCTCAGCCGCTGTCCTGTCTTGGTCTGCCCTGATGATGTCAAAGAAAAAAAGCCGCACCCTGAATCCCTTTTTCTCGCGCTTTCGACACTTCGGTGTAATCCAGAGCGCTGCGTCTATATCGGAGACCATATTCGTGACATGCAGGCCGCCAAGAACGCCGATTTAATCGCTATCGCGGCCAGCTACGGATACCTAGCCGATGGAGTAGACCCTGCCGAATGGCCGGCCGACTTTATCCTCAGCCAACCGGAGCAATCTGTCGCGCTCCTCAACCTACTGAAGTTTCGCTAATGACCTTTACCTACGATGCAGCACAAGACTGTCTTCTTGATAAAACAATATTAATCACGGGCGCAAGCGATGGCATCGGGCGCGTCGTCGCTGCAGAGTTCTGTGCACGCGGCGCGAACGTTATCGCACTCGGCCGCAGCCAAGAGAAGCTCGAGGCGTTGTTCGATGAAATTGAAGCCGCATCTCCCGGGCGAATAATCATTCATCCATTGGATCTATCCACGGCGACTAGCGAAGAGTTTGCAACGCTTGCAGGTGCGCTCGCCGAGCAATTCGACGCGCTTGATGGGTTAATACACAATGCCGCCCTACTCGGCGCGCGCAGCCCAATCGAATACTATCCCGACTCCGACTGGGACAAATTGATGCAGGTAAATGTAACTGCGCCCTTTAAGCTGACTAAGGCACTTATTCCTGCGCTCTCGCGTTCCCGCGACGCTCGCGTCATCTTTACATCTTCAAGTGTCGGCAGGGTTGGCCGACCGTATTGGGGAGCTTACGGTGTCAGCAAATTCGCCCTTGAAGGATTAATGCAAACATTCGCAGAGGAAGTCGGAAATATTAGCGAAATTAGCGTCATGAGCTTTAACCCGGGTGGAACGAGAACCGCTATGCGCAGAGACGCCTATCCTGCAGAAGATCCGATGAGCCAACCGACACCCGAATCCCTGCTGCCGCTTTATCTTTACTTGATGAGCCCCAGCGCTAAGAAGCATCATGGCCAAGCTCTCGATGCACGCGGCTTTGAAGGATAAGTAAAGTCACGGCGCTGCCCTTGTCAATTCTTGCCAACTGCCGAGGCGTCGCCTACCTGTTAACGAGGCGCGGGTTCCGCATCCTGCGGCTTTTCGATACGCGGATAAGCAACCTTCAATAGCTTTTCTAACTCTTTACGGGGCAGTTCCTGATATCGCCCCTTAGTAACTGTGCTTGGAATGAATAGAGGGCCGAATCGGACACGTTTCAACCGGCTCACTTTCACGCCCTGAGACTCCCACAGCTTACGAACCTCTCGGTTTCGCCCCTCAAGAACAACCACGTGATACCACTGATTAACGCCTTCGCCGCCGAAATGTTGAATATCGGTAAACCTGCACATGTTGCCATCGATCATCACGCCATCGTGCATCTGTTGAACCATTTCTTTGCTTACGTCACCGAGCACACGCACTGCATACTCACGCTCAATCTGCGCACTCGGGTGCATTAGTCGGTTGGCGAGCTCCCCATCTGTCGTAAACAGCAGTAGCCCGCTGGTGTTAATATCTAATCGTCCAATCGCAACCCAACGCCCGTGCTTAATAGGCGGAAGTCGATCGAATACTGTTGGCCTACCCTCAGGATCTTTCCGCGTGCACACCTGATCCTCGGGCTTATTGTAGAGAATCACTCGACGCTCATGATTCGACTTTAACTGGGCAGCCACCTTCTTTCCATCGACGACGATCTTGTCGTCTTCGTTCACGCGATCGCCGACCTTTGCGACGACTCCATTCACCTTCACCCGCCCTTTTTCAATCCACGTCTCAGCTTCGCGCCGCGAAGCGAAACCTGCGCGCGCCATTACTTTCTGCAATTTCTCAGACATACAATCTACTCGGTAGGGGCGTTTGAATTAAACTCGCCGTCGGATTCTTCGGAACTCGGTTGCTCTTCGTGCGCACTATCGGAGGCGATTTCCGCTAGACCCGTTGGATCGCCACCTAGGTCTTGCTCAAGCGCTGACAGTGCTTGATCAATTTCGGCGAACTCATCGTCGTCTTCATCCGTCTGTTCGTCTTCCTGTTCGTCTTCCAGTTCGTTTTCCAGTTCGTCTGATTCCTCAGCCTCCTCTGACGTTTCAGGTACGCCGTTAGGGTGGAGAATCTCATCGAGAGGCTTTTGTGACAGTGCGATCGCCTCCTCTTCTGCGAGTAATTGTGCCTTCTCGTCTTCACTCAATTCTGCGGGGTTCTCTTCTTCGGTGTTCTCTGGCATTTCTAACACACGCGCTGCAGCAAGCTCCGCTTCGAATCCAAGGTCTTTAGCGCCCCCATCGATGTCACGAATCTCCGATAGCGCGGGTAACTGCTGCAAGCTTTCGAGGTTAAAGTAATCAAGGAATTGCTTGGTAGTCGCAAACATCGAAGGGCGGCCTGGCACATCTCTCTGCCCTACCACCCTTATCCACTCCCGGTCTAGCAAGGTACGAATGATGTTCGAACTCACGGCAACGCCGCGAATTTCTTCAATGTCTCCGCGTGTAATCGGCTGCCTATAGGCTATAAGTGCCAGCGTCTCTAGAAGCGCGCGCGTGTAGCGCGGGGGGCGCTCTTCCCAAAGCTTACCTACCCATTCGGCGAGCTCCTGTTTAACCTGGAACCGATAACCCGAAGCAACCTTTGTCAGCTCGAAACCGCGGTCACCGCACTCGTCGTCAATTCGTGCGAGAACTGCGAGTAACTCATCGTTTTCGGGTCGCTCATCGTCATTAAAAACTGCTGCGATGCTTTCCAGCGAGAGGGGGCGGCCAGCCGCGAGAAGCAGCCCCTCAATAATCATTTTTACTTTATTATCTACATCATTCATTCGGTTGTAATTCCTTGTGAGGCGCGTTGCGTCCCCTCTTCCTGAATGCCCTATTGGACGGCCTCTTGGTCGGAGTCTTGATCATCATCGAAGTCACTGCTCAGAATCGGCTGCTCACTTAAAGTCTTAGCTTTAACATGTATAGGTGCGAATGGCTCGCTCTGCACGATTTCGATCATGCTCCCCTTCAGCAACTCCATTACGGCAAGGAAAGTCACAACAACACCTAGCCTGCCCTCCTCCCGAATGAGAAGCGACGACAACGGAACAAATTTCTTATCGTTAATGCGCACTAAGAGTTCCGACATTTTTTCTCGCGTCGAGAGCGTCTCACGATGAATCTGATGACTTCCAAACATGTCTGCGCGACGAAGCACTTGCGCTAGAGAGACCAAGACCTCTTTGAGATCGACCTCTGGATCGATCGTTACACGCTCCAACTTAGGGGGCAACGCCACGGCTCGATGGAAGTCTCGATTCATCCGCGGCAGTTCATCAAGTTGAGCGGCTGCATTCTTAAACCGTTCGTATTCCTGCAAACGCCGGATAAGCTCCATCCGAGGATCATCTTCCTCCGCTTCTAGATCCTCTTGTCTAGGGAGTAACATTTTAGATTTTATTTCGGCGAGCATGGCCGCCATAACCAAATACTCAGCCGCAAGCTCGAACTGACTGGATTCCATCAGTTCAACATAGGCCATGTATTGATCAGTGATTTCAGCGACGTTGATATTCAAGATATCAATGTTTTGCCTTTTTATAAGATAAAGCAGAAGATCGAGTGGCCCCTGAAAGGCGTCAACCAAGATCTTGAGCGCATCTGGGGGTATGTAGAGATCCTTGGGAATCTCATCAAAAGCTTCGCCGTCAATTAATGCAAATGGCACACGTGCCTCTGCGTGCACTTCGTTTTCGCCTACTAGGACTTCAGCGCTCTGTTGATCTTCTATCAAACCCGTTTGTCCTTACTTTATGAAGCGTGAGGGAACTACCAACTCGTAAGCCCCATAGCGCTGCGCACATCGTGCAGTGTCTCGCGCGCCGTTTCGCGCGCCGTCTCACATCCCTCGGCGATAATTGAGCGCACAACGTCAGGGTCTTTCTCGTATTGCGCAGCCCGGAGCTGAATCGGTTCTAATTCCGCGACAATTGCATCGCTTAACGGCTTCTTACATTCGAGACAGCCAATGCCAGCACTGCGGCAGCCGGCATTGACCCATTCTCTGGTCGATTCATCAGAGTAAACTTCATGCAACTGCCACACAGGACATTTATTGGGATCACCGGGATCTGTTAGACGCACGCGGGCAGGATCCGTCGGCATGGTGCTGATTTTTTTCGCGATCTGCTCAAGTGGTTCACGTAACGTAATCGTGTTGTCATAGGACTTTGACATCTTCTGTCCGTCTAGCCCCGGCATCTTCGATGCAGGGGTGAGAAGCGCTTGTGGTTCGGCAAGAATCATTTTTCCGCCACCTTCTAAAAAGCCGAACAGCCGCTCTCTGTCCCCTAAGGAGATATTCTGCTGTTCGCGGAGTAGCGCCTGCGCTTTCTCGAGCGCCTCGTGGTCACCTTGCTCTTGGAAAGCAGTACGCAGGCTATTATAGAGACGCGCAGATTTTTTCCCCATTTTCGCAATGGCCGCCTCGGCTGCCGCCTCGAAACCAGGCTCGCGGCCATAGATGTGATTGAATCGTCTTGCCGTCTCCCGCGTTAGCTCGACGTGCGCAACTTGATCGGCACCCACGGGCACATGACCTGCGCGATAGATCAAAATGTCTGCAGCCTGCAACAAGGGGTAACCTAAGAAGCCATAGGTATCGAGTTCTTTCTCATGCAACTTTTCTTGCTGGTCTTTATAGCTTGGCACGCGCTCAAGCCACCCAAGGGGGGTGAGCATGGAAAGCAGCAGATGGAGCTCAGCATGCTCCGGCACGCGTGACTGAACAAAGAGAGAGGCTGAGCCGGGGTTCACACCAACTGCAAGCCAATCGATTACCATATCGAGAACGTTATTCTCAAAAATAGTCGCATCACCATAGTGCGTCGTCAGAGCATGCCAATCGGCGACGAAGAAAAAACACTCATACTCGTGTTGCAGCTTGACCCAATTATTGAGCACCCCGTGCATATGCCCCAAATGAAGGCGACCGGTGGGCCGCATACCTGACAAAACACGCTGCTGTGAATCTACTGTGGACAAACTATTCTCCGGGTTCTTTGTTCAGATCTGTTAAGGCCGTAATGCCAGTGTTGTGCGCAACTGGCGAGCCTCGATTAATTGATTATACCTTCTGGGCGCTACCTGGCCACTACGTAGCCACTATCTAGCCACTACGCTAGAAACTCACTTGCGTCGCCACCGCCTTCGCGCATGAGGCTCGGAAAGCCTTCGGTAAGGTCCAGCATTGTTGTTGGCGTCTCGCTGCAACTCCCCCCATCGACGATAAGGTCAACCTGCTTACCGAGAATCGAGCGCATCTCATAGGGATCGAGCAATGGCCGATCTGCATTTGGCAAGATAAGACTCGTCGTCATCAGCGGTTCGCCCATCTCCGCAAGAATTGCCAACGCAATCGCGTTGTCCGGAACCCTCAACCCTATAGTTTTGCGTTTAGGGTGCATAAGCCGCCTTGGAACCTCGGGGCTCGCCTTTAAAATAAAGGTAAACGGGCCGGGAGTAAGTGCCTTGAGCAATCTGAATGCGCTGTTATTGACCTGCGCATACACGGCCAGCTCCGACAGGTCTCTGCACATGAGTGTGAAATTATGCTTATCGGATAGGCCGCGCAGCCTGCGAATCCGCTCGAGCGCTGATTTGTCACCGAGATGACACCCTACGGCATAGGTCGAATCCGTCGGATAAACAACGACCCCGCCCTTGCGCAAAGAGTCCGCGACTTGCCGAATCGACCTTACGTCTGGATTTTTCGGATGAATTTCTAGGTATTCGCTCATAGTCTTCGCTCTAAGGGGCCAATTCTACGCGATATACACTGCAATGCGGAAACCTTTATCGATTTGCAGTAGACTCTTACCCTTAATTAATTGTTAGTCACGCAAGCGACGCGATACGTTTATGAAACAACTCATCGACTACATTCCTCTCTTGGTGTTTTTTACAGTCTGGAGTCTTGACGAGAGACTCGTGAGTATCGCGGGCTTTGAACATTCAGTCGGCGGCATTTTTAGCGCGGCGGAATTTTTACTTATCGCATCGACACTGGTTTACGGGGCGCTCTGGGTCAAACAAAAGCGATTGGACAAATTTCAATGGATCACCTTCGTAGCGGTTATCTTATTCTGCCTGCCTACCATTATTTTTAGGAATGTCGAGTTCCTTAAATGGAAAGCACCGATCGTCAACTGGCTTTTCGCCGGAATCTTCCTAGGCTCGAGGTTTATAGGCGAGAAGCCCGCGATCGAACATATGATGGGTCACGCCGTGCCTGCACCTCGTGAAGTCTGGCAGAGACTGAATCTCTATTGGGTTCTTTATTTCACGATTCTGGGCGCAATAAATCTAGCGGTAGCGCTACTATTAAGCGAAGCCCTGTGGATCAAGTTTAAGGTGTTCGGCAATCTTGCACTCACCTTCTGCTTCGTTTTCGCGCAAATGCCCCTGCTCGCCAAATACATCGACGAACCGCAGGCCGACCCCTCGAAGTAGTCCTTGGATGCCTGCTCACGTTTGGGCCTTGCTCTCGCTTAGTCCTTACGTTAGCGAGACACGTCGAATCACGCGCAGCCCATCACCTAATAAGAAAACATCGTTGAGAGAGCATTATGCTATTTAGTCTAGTTAGTCAGGATATTGAAAACAGCACAGAGCGCCGCATAAGCGTGCGCCCCGCCCACCTCGAGAGACTCCAAGCGCTAGCCGACGCCGGACGCCTTGTTGTGGCAGGTCCCAGTCCGGTAAACCCTAACGGCGATACCGACCAAGGCTTTAGCGGCAGCATTATCATCGCAGACTTCAGCGACCTTGAAGAGGCGCAGAGGTGGGCAGAAGCAGACCCTTACGTGAGCGCGGGCGTCTATGCGTCTGTTAGTGTCAAACCCTTTAAACGCGTCTTTTGATCTATCAGCCGTTAAAGTCAGGACTCAGGGCGCTGCGAGCAAGTTCGGAAAATTCGCCTCCAGAACCGCATTCCATTCTGTGAGCTGTGAAGCCTTCCGCTCGAACAAGGCTGAATAATCCCCTTCGATTCGAATCGACTCTATTGTGTCCTTGCGGCGCAGCGATTGTATGATAGGCAGGCCGTCAACCACTTTGCCGAACACTGAGTGCTTGCCGTTCAGGTGCGGCGTTGCTAAATGCGTAATAAAGAATTGGCTGCCGTCAGTCCCCGGTCCGGAATTCGCCATCGACAGTATGCCAGGCTGATTGTGGCGCAGGATGATTTCACCGCTAAAGCGGTAGCCAGGCCCACCGGTCCCATCCCCTAAGGGGTCTCCTCCCTGAACCATGAAATTTCTCTCCCAGCGATGAAACGTCAAGCCATCGTAGAAGCCCCGCTGTGCGAGATTGATAAAGTTTGCGACCGTGGTTGGCGCGGCTCGCTCGTTAAGCTCGGCGGTTATGACGCCTAGGCTTGTGGTAATTCTCGCGATGAGAGGCTCGGCCGCCACTGATGGCATTGCGATCACCATTCCGATAACGAAACCAACGACTCTGAGACTCCCCGCTATCAGATCAGAACAACGTAGGACACGCGTTGGCAGAAGGCTACCCCTTCTAAAGTAAGAGAAAACTTTCATGTTAAAAACCTTTTAACTCGTAATCGATAATAACAGGTGCGTGGTCCGAAAAGCTCTGCTCGCGATAAATCGAAGCGCCCACGGTCGAATCCGCGATTTCGGGAGAAACAACGTGATAATCGAGCCGCCATCCCACGTTATTCGCTCGCGCCTGCCCTCGATTCGACCACCATGAATATTGCTCAGCTTCAGCATTCACTCGGCGGAATGAGTCTGCGAACCCAACTTCGTCAAATAACTCATCAAGCCACGCTCGCTCCTCAGGCAGAAAACCTGAGTTTTTCATATTGCCCTTCCAATTCTTTATGTCGATCTCTTTGTGGCAGATATTCCAATCGCCGCAGACGATATAACGCCTATCGTCCTGTGCGAGGGTACGCATATGCCGCATGAAATAATCCAAGAATCGCATCTTGCGGGCCTGTCTCTCGTCACCGCTCGATCCAGAGGGGAGGTAAAGCGAGATAACGCTCAAATCGCCAAAGTCAGCCTGCAGATAGCGCCCCTCGGTGTCGGCGATATCTAGCCCAATTCCACGATGAATCTTATCGGGCTCAACACGACTGTAGAGCGCCGTGCCCGAATAGCCTTTTTTCTCCGCATCAAAATAGTAACAAAAATACCCTTCTGGATTGAACTGCGGATCCGTTAGCTGGTCCACCTGCGCCTTTGTCTCCTGTAGGCAAACTATGTCTGCATCGACTGTGGGCAACCAGTCGAAAAAGCCCTTTCGCGAGGCGGCACGGATTCCATTGCAATTCAGCGTTACGACTCTCATTTCTTCTCTCACTTGTCTTTTTTCGGATGTTATCTGCACCGCGGGCTATACGCGCGACGATGCTGCGTAGGCATTACCTGCGCGCTTCACAAACGCTGCCTATGTCCTATCCAAGTGCTACCCGAGTTCTATCTAGGTGTTACTTGAGCGTTAACATGTGACACAGATCACATATCAGCCCAGAATCCGCTATTTACATAGGAAATACCGCGATGATTAAGGGGGCAAAAATCCAAATTAGGTGACAATTACTAACAAGAAACTTATTTAACCTATTGTAAAATATGCGCTTATTATAAAATTAGTGAATTCTTCTCGACCTTGATAGCCATTACCAAAAAAAGTCAAAAAGTGTTACCAATATTCACCTATTGTGTTACTATACACCCCGTTGCTGGATAGGGAGGCGTCGGGCCTCAGACTAAAGCAACAACATAAGTTCAGGAGATTGTCATGAGCAACGCACTCAAAAGAGCGCGCCCCGTAGTAGAAGCCACTGTTGTCAGCGTCGCATTAATAATCGCTGCCCTATCAGTGCCTGCTGCGATAGTGCTCGCCAGCGTTTAAACGCAGCAACAAAGGAATTGAAGGTGCCCGCTAGTAACCGCGTGCACCGAGAAAGGTGAATGACACCGAGTCAGGATTGCGACACCCCCCCCACATTTTTTCTGTGCATCTTGAACACCAAATTTCTCCCCGAGGTTTGGTGTTTTTTTTGCGTTAAAAATCGACCACTTTCAATTTATCGACGAAATTACAGGGCTTATGACTGCTATCTAATTGCTCTGCGATCACCCGATCCCACCCTGTTGCGCAGGCACCTGGCGAGCCCGGCAAACAGAAGACAATGACATTATTGGCAATCCCCGCAAACGCTCGGGATTGTATTGTCGATGAACCAATTTCCGCATGGGAGAGCTGACGAAAGAGCTCACCAAACCCGTCGATGGACACGTCAAATAGTGGCTGAATCGCTTTCTGAGTATTGTCGCGGGGAGTAAACCCTGTTCCTCCGGTCATCACAATTGCCTGTACGCCGGGGTCGGCTATTAGCCGAGAAATCTCGGCCCGCAATTGATAGACATCATCTTTAATGATGCTTTTGTGACAAAGACTATGGCCCGCAGAGACAAGGCGCTCCACGAGCACGGCGCCCGAACGATCAGTTTCCTCAGTCCGAGTATCAGACACTGTTACCACTGCTATTCGCAGACTTTTCATCACTTCACTCATTCATTGTCCATCCTGATTACTTCGCGCAACCGAAAAGGCGTACGCGGCCATCTGGCAGACCCCTCGATGCAATCGAGTGACGCTGCGGCGGAGCACAGCGGCACTAACCGCCCGTCATGTTCATCAATCGAACGGGTTGCGCGTAGTCTTTTTCGTAGAAATAGTGTCGTTCGGGTTTGAGGTCCATTGCCGCTATTATCGCGTCGCGCAGCATTGCCTCGCTAAAATTTTCTGCCCTCAAAATCGCCCTCAAGTCCATCGAGTGCTCATTTCCCAGACATAAAAGCAGTCGCCCCTCAACAGTGACCCGAACCCTATTGCAGTCGCCGCAAAAATTATGTGTCACTGGAGAGATGAAACCGATGCGCGATTTGTAACCCTTCACGTCTACGTAGCGCGAGGGCCCTGCGGTTTTAGCCGCACTCTCAGAAAGCTCGAAGCGCGAATCTAACAGCTCTCGAACCCATGCGTTGCTGCAGGTAGTGTCCTCACGGGCATGATCGGAGGCTTCTCCGAGTGGCATTTCCTCAATAAAGGCGATATCGATATCGCGTGCTAAGGCGTACTCCGCTAAATCAATGACTTCGTCTTCGTTATAGCCGCGCATGATGACACTGTTGAGTTTCACTCTATCAAAACCCGCCGCTCTCGCAGCATCGATGCCTGCGAGCACTTTGTCGAGCTTACCGACTCTGGAAATCCGTTTGAAACGCTCAGCGTCAAGGCTATCAATACTCACGTTTACCCGTGTGACGCCTGCAGCACGCAGAGGCTCGGCGTACTTATCAAGCTGAGCACCATTAGTCGTAATCAGCAGCTCTTCTAGATCAGTGAGTCGTCCTAAGCGCTCTACGAGCGTGAGTACATCGCTGCGCACCAATGGCTCGCCCCCCGTCAAACGAATCTTTGTCACCCCTAAGTCAACGAAGGCTTTGCCGATGAGAAACAACTCCTCGAGGCTCAGTATTTCTTTACGCGGCAAAAACGTCATCTCTTCGGTCATACAGTAAACACAGCGAAAATCGCATCGATCAGTGACCGACAACCGAATGTAATCGACTTGGCGCCCGAATTTGTCGACTAATGCCTTACGGTTAATGCTGTTGTTACTTGCTGCCATGCTGCAGATCCTTCTCCATCGCTATTGAAGTTCTCGGCCAATTAGCTGAGCCCAACTATACCTCTCTTCACTCTGTATTGCAGGCCTCGCAGGCCAAGTCTACGGTATCACTTGAGCAGCTGCGCCGCGATGCCCCAGAGCGTGCATCCCATCAGGGTGTCGATGACCGGCGCCGCACGCAAGACGAGGAATCTAACCTGCGGGCGACCAATGACGAGCGAGAGCCAGGCGAACCAAGCGAAGGTCGCGAGCATCAAATAGCTACCATAGATCGCTTGATGCGCTATTGTCGTCGCAGGGTCAATAACCACGGCAAACAAGGCGAGAAAGAAGAGTGTCGCCTTCGGATTAAGTCCATTCGTAGCAAAGCCAGTGACGAAGGCGCGGCGCGCAAGCTGGAAAGACGGGGTTGGCGCATCGTCTTCAGCGACCGCGAGACCTACGGTGTTCGATGATCGCCGAAGCCTGAATTCGCGAAACGCCGAATACAGAGACTGGCCTCCAAGAAAAATCAGCAAAACCGCAGCACCCACCTTCATGCCCAAAAACAGTGTGGGCGAGCTCGCGATTAGCACAGCAACGCCTAGGAGACAGTAGCTTACGTGAAGACCTATACCTGAAGCGATACCAGCACTCGCCCAAAGCCCGGCAAAGCTTCCGTTCTTGAGTGTCTGCCGGAGCACGATGGCAAAATCAGGTCCTGGCGATGTCACCGCGAGAAGGTGCGCGAGAGCGATCGTGCCAAACTCAGTCCAATTCAACGACTACTCGACCTCGTCACTAATCGTGAGCCTGATAACCGTCTGCTGAGTCTTGTGCGCAAAATCCTCAGAAACGACACGATAGTCACCTCGAGTAGGATTCGCTGTGCCAGAAAGCGAAACTAATGCCGACACGCGAACCAAATCCGCCGAACTCAGATTGAATGGCCCGACTTGCGAGGAATTATCCAGAGTGATCGTCGCAGGAAGATCGGCAACCCGAAGCTGTGCAGCAGCGAGCGGCGGCATTCCTTCGCGCTCAGCATTACGCACTGCCACAAAAACCCGCAAATCAGGCGCTACCACCAAGCCCTCAGCAAGAGCGAGCTGAACCTCTATCACAGGTCCTGCAATCTGCTCGCCAGACTCTTCTTGCATCAGCCGCTGTGCATTGGCAATTTCTGCGCGCAGGGACTGAGCCTCAGGAGAATTCGGGTCGAGCTGAATAAGAATTCGCCAATTAGCGATAGCGGCTTCATAGTCACCCCTGTTCTGCGCATCCGCTGCGAGCAATTGAATGATGGCAATTTCGTTGGGGTTAATCGCACGCGCTTGTTCAATGAGCGCCTCGAGTTCAGGCGTGAACTGGAATTCAGACTTGATGTAGAGTGCCAGTGCTGCACGCCCAAGCACTAGCGCTTCTTCGGGCTGACCGCTAAGCCGCTGAGCTGCCTGCCGATAGGATATTTCAGCCTCGTTAAATCTGCCTATCGTCGCGAAATTTTCGCCTAAAAAATACCAAACCCAAGGATTTTCATTCCCATTTTTTACCAGATCGCCCAGTTGGGTCACCAGTGCTGAGGCGGCAGCAGCGTCTCCCTGAGCGGCGAGCGACGCTTGAAACAATCCCATGACCTCGACGTCTTCGATGTAGCCCCAGCGTTTATAGAGTGTGACGGACATTGCAGGAAGCACTATGGCGATTAAGCCTACGATGAGCCAACCACGCGGAGAGTGGGCTGGCACAGCCCTCTTCGGCATTGCCTCCTCAACGTCGTCGAGCAGAGACTGCTGTAGTTCGCGCAGCAGAACGGCGTGTTCGTCTGCCTCTATTTCGCCCTCTGCAAGATCCTGAGCAAGCTCACTTTCTCTTTCCGCGAAAAGCCGCAGATTTTCGCTGCGCTGAACACTATCGACCGCCACCTCATCGACCCCGTTCGCTCGAAAGAAAGGAACCACAAAAAAGGCAAGGGCCAGAGCGGCAAGCGCTGCAGCTAAACTCCAAAAAAGCATAATTATCCTGTTGTTCTCTCTGTTTGCCGCGTCGCGCTCGCACCGATTCGCTGTGAGAGCGCCCTACTCATTCGGGTTCTCGGCAGCGGCTTTCGACCTACCGTGTTCGGCGATTAACGCATCTAGACGGCTCTTTGACTCGCCGGTAACGACCACCGGTTCTGCATCCATCCTCTTCGCCTTTCGCCAGATACCAACAAGCACTATTGCACCGCTGAGGAAAAATAACAGAGGACCAAACCACAGCAGTATCGTTTCTGGTTTTAGCCGCGGTTTGTAGAAGATGAAATCGCCGTAGCGCTCATACATAAACTGTTCGATCTGCTCGTCGCTCATTCCCTCCATGATCATCCGATGCACCTCCCGGCGCAGATCTTCAGCGACGCCACCGGTGGACCCTGAAAGACTGGTATTTTGACACATGGGGCAGCGCAGTTCGTCCGACAGCGCACGGAACCTTTTTTGCTGTTCCTGCGTTTCGAATTCGAATGTATCGACTTGTGCGATGCTTATCCCCGGCTGGGAAACAGCGAGAATCAAAAATGCGAGGCAGAGAAAACTGAATAACCTGAACCTTCCTAACCCGGCTTTACTCGTTAAATGCCTACTCATCATTCGGCCTCTTCCGCTCTGAGTTCGGCGATCGCCGGCTCAAAGACTTCACGCCACACCGTCTCATCGAGGACGCTGACATGTCGGTATCGAATAACCCCCTCACTATCGACCAGGTAAGTCTCTGGTGCACCGTAGACACCGAGATCGATACCAAATCGTCCAGGTTCGTCGAGTATGCTGAACACATAGGGATTACCATTCTCCTCCAACCAATTAAGCGCCAAGGCCTTTTGGTCGCGGTAGTTGACGCCAACGATGGGAATCTCGCCTGATTCCGACAAACGCATAAAAGTAGGGTGCTCGACTAGGCATGGCAGGCAATAGCTGCCCCAGACGTTGAGCAAAAAGGGTTCGGACGGCAAAGAGTCTTTAGTAACGGAATTACCGTCAACCGTCGTAAGATCAAACGCGGGCATTGGCTTGTCGATCAACATAGACGGCAGCTCTTTGCTGTCAAGATACAGTCCTCGCCACATGACTAGCGCCAAAACCACAAAGGCGGCTACTGGCAGGAACGCGAATGAACGACTCATCTCTGTTGACTCCAAATAGAAAAAAATTTCGCACAGCCTCATACCGCGAAAAGCCTTAACGCCGATAGTAGTCTCTGGCTATAGCGGTGTTCAGGATTTTATCTAGTAACAATCCAGAAACTAGCGAGCGGCTACCTCGACTGACTCAGCTGACCTTGCCGGTGCGGCGGCTTGCTTATTGACAGCGTGCTTTTCAAGCGCACGGCGGTAGCGCTTGTCACCCGCTGCCACCACGCCGCCTAGGCACATAAATATCGCACCGAGCCAAACCCAGCGCACGAAGGGCTTGACGTAAATAGTCATCGACCAAGCGGCGGCGCCCTTCTCTTCACCGAGAGTCACGAAGAGGTCGCGCCAGAATCCGGCGTCAATGGCCATCTCAGTTGAAGGCGTCCCGCTAGCAAGATACAGGCGCCTCTCGGGATGCAGTTCACGCAAAAACTCTTCGCCACGGTAAACCTCAAGCGTTGCTTCCATACCGCGGAAATTTGGCCCGGTAATTGGCTTCGCGCCAACAAATTCGAACGCATAACCGCCGAGATTCATCCGCTCTCCAGGGCTTAACAGCACACTTTTCTCTGTGGAGTAGACACTCGTGAGCGCCGCCCCGACTATCATGGTGGCCACCCCTAAATGCGCGAGCTGCATTCCGTAGTAGCTCAAGGGCTGCGAGGCCAGCCCAGCGCTAAGTGTCTTTTTGTTTGCCACTTTATTTTTTATATCCCTCACAGCCGAGAGAAGTATCCAGAGGGCGAGAGCGATAGTAATCGTTGGCCCAAATCCGAATTCGAGAGTGATCATAAGCGGCAATGCAATACCCAGACCTAGACTGATCACACCAACCCAGAGAAGCTGAGTCGACAAATAGCGTCCTGAGGTCTTCTTCCATCGAGAGATCGGTCCGACGCCGAGGACCAGCGCGAGCAAGGCCATCAAGGGGACGAAAATCGCGTTAAAGTAAGGAGGCCCAATAGAGATCAGATCATCGGTCAGCGCCTGATAAACCATCGGGAAGAGCGTACCAAGAAACACCGAGGCAGCAGACACAACCAAAATGAGATTGTTCACAAGGAGGAGCATTTCTCTCGACAAAATTCCGAAACCAAAACGCCCCCGCAGCAGCGGTGCGCGCAGCGCGAACAGCAAGAGCGCCCCCCCGACCGACAGCGTCAAAATAGCGAGAATAAAGACTCCACGCTCCGGATCCGTCGCGAACGCATGTACCGACGTGAGCAGCCCCGAACGCGTTATAAAGGTGCCAAGCAGGCTCCCCGCGAACGCGAGAATCGCGAGCATCACTGTCCAGCTCTTGAATATCCCTCTCTTCTCGGTCACTGCGAGCGAGTGGATAAGCGCCGTTCCGAAAAGCCAAGTGATAAGCGGTGGGTTTTCAACCGGATCCCATGCCCACCAGCCTCCCCAGCCCAGCTCGTAGTAGGCCCACCAGCTGCCAAGCGCGATCCCAATAGTGAGAATAGCCCAAGCGACATTTGCCCATGGCCGACACCAGCGCGCCCATGCTGCATCAAGCCGCCCGCTCAACAGCGCGGCCATAGCGAAGGCAAACACAACAGAAAATCCGACGTACCCCATATACAGCGTAGGTGGGTGAACAATAAACCCGAAGTCCTGCAGGGCTGAATTCAAATCCGCACCATCCGCAGGTGGCAGGGGCACGATTCGATCGAATGGATTGGAGGTAGCGAGCATGAACAGCAAATAGCCCACGCTCAATAGCCCGAGGACGCCGAGTACACGTGCGACAAATTCGAGAGGCATGCTTCGGCTAAATACGGCTACGGCCAACATCCAGCATGCAAGCATAAACGTCCAGAGGAGAAACGAGCCTTCGTGCCCTCCCCAGACTGCGGTCAATTTGTAGCGAAACGGCAGCAGAGAATTAGAGTGTTGTTGGATGTAGGTGACCGAAAAGTCGTCGACGGCAAACGAATACGTTAACAGCACATAGGCAAAGCCAATGAAAACGAAGACGCCCGCGACCAAGGGCCTCGCTAGCCCCATGAAACGAACGTTGCCGCTCGCGGCTCCGTAAAGGGGAAAGGTTCCGAGCAGAACGCACAAGCAGAGCGCGAGAATGAGAGCGAAATGTCCTAGTTCTGGAAGCAAAGAGTCCTACCTCGGTGCAGGGCACCATCTTTTGTTTCGAAAGGGCGAAGCGTTAGCATGGTGCCGCTTTGCCTGAGACTTCATGTTTTACCGAGCCAAGCTTGTTTCAAGCCCTAGTAACTAGGCTTGTAGCCCTCGCTTGGCATAACACCTTGCGCGCCGGTCCCGGCCGCGTCCAGTGCGGCTTTGACTTCCGGCGACATATAGTTCTCGTCATGCTTGGCGAGCACTTTCGAGGCTTGAAATACGCCGTTAGGATCTACTCTACCCTCAGCGACAATGCCCTGACCCTCGCGAAAAAGGTCTGGCAGAATACCGACGTAGTGAATCGGTACTTCACTGACAAAATCAGTAGTTACAAAGCTGACACTCAAACTGTCATCCTCGCGCGCGATGGAACCGTCTTTCACCATGCCGCCTATGCGGAAGTGCTGACCGTCCGGCACCTCGCCTTCGGCCACCTGCGTGGGCGTGAAGAACATATTAATGTTCTGTTGGAGCGCATAAAGCGTGAGTCCAACAGCCGCGCTAAGTCCGAAAGTAATGAAAAGGATAATACCTAGCTTCTTTCTTCGATGAGGTTTCATGAATTTTCTCCTTGCTGAGAGCGCCGAAGATCGCTTGCCGACTGCGAAGCGGGCTGGCTTGTCTCTATTGCGTCTCCTGCGTCTACAGACTCGTCACTCTGCCCTTGCGATTCAGCTTCCGCGGTCTGGACACCAGACATGCTCTCACGATTTGTGGCCGCGCTATTGAGCGCGACTTGGTCATCGATGCGCGCTCTGCGCCGTAAATCCCGCAGCAAGGCGCTACGCCGCCTCAACGGCACGAGTATATTGACCGCGATGAATAGCGCGAAAAGACCGTACACCGCCCAGACATTAAACGCATAGCCACCCATGTCGATGAATTCGGCCCAGCTGTCGAATTGTATGGCGTTGATTAGATCCATGCTCTGTAGCTTCTCACTCTTTTAACGTTCAGCCGCAACCAGCTCTTGCACCCAGAGCGCGCGACGCTCGCGCTGCAAGATTTCGTTACGTGTAGACAAAATCAAACTGACGCTCAAAAACAAATAGACGCCCAAGATCATCAGCGCAGTCGCTATCCAAAATTCGGGGCCGTTCGCACTTCCGCTCTGAAGCGAGACGGGACTCGCCGGCTGATGCAATGTATTCCACCACTCGACAGAATACTTGATTATCACCACGTTGATGCAACCTACTATGGATAAAAGCGCACAGGCCTTCGCCGCTTTATCCGTATCTTCAAGCGCTGATCGAAGCGAAACCACGCCAAGCAACAGAAAGAACTGGAACAGCATCGACACGAGTCGACTATCGCTCCACTCCCACCAGGTGCCCCAGCTGACGCTTCCCCAAATTGAGCCAGTTGCCAACGTGATAAAGGAAAACCAAGCGCCCAGCGCTGCCGCGTTCTTGGCGACCATGTCGGCAAGTTTCATCTTCCAAACCAGCGTGATTGTTCCGGCTACGGCCATCAGCGGGAAAAAGGCAAGTGAGGTCCCTGCAACCGCGACATGGACCACCAGTATTCTAGACGTATATCCTTGTTGGTAGTCCGGAGGCAGAAAGAGCAGTGCCCAGACCGTGGCTGTACCGATCACAAGAACAGTCGCGACGACGAGCCAAGGTAGCCATTTCGATGAAAGCTCATAGAACCATTTCGGCGATCCTAGTTTGGCAAACCATAACCACATACCACTCAATCCTCTAGGTAATCGAACTGCGTCTTTTACTCGGTAATTCGTTCAGCTGTTTATTGGCTTCGGAGTGTATCACGAGCGGCAACGGACGGTCGCCGTTGTTGGTGTTACAACGTGTCGCTGAACGGGCTAGCGCTCTGCCTAGACTACGCAATATAGGGCGCTTCGGACCAAAAATCGCGGCTAACTTACACT
>Ga0222714_10001031_pt1 | contig 31636 bp, 30 predicted proteins | sample C33_3DmetaG_FD_165048 | JGI IMG/M metagenome (GOLD analysis project Ga0222714, IMG submission 165048) | Estuarine water microbial communities from San Francisco Bay, California, United States - C33_3D | ecosystem: Environmental > Aquatic > Marine > Unclassified | place: USA: California... | reverse complement strand
ATCAACGCCTTGAGTCATAATTCGTCAAACAGTCCCCCACTCGTCCTTGAGTCATGACTCAAAAACATCTGTCCCCCTGTATTTTTAGAGTTGTGATTGGTCAAACCCAATCGCTTCTTGGGAAGCGTCGAGCGCGAGACGGTCGATTGGTGCGCGTTTGTGGCGTGCGTCAGAAGCGCGCGCTGCACCCGATGCACGCAACGTGCTAAAACACGTGCGTGATGACGTATTCAGTTCATTTGAAGACTTAGACGGCGTTTGGAGCTCGTGTACGTCGCTCAGACGTACAAAGAATCGCGAAAAGGCGAGTTCGATGGTCGTTACGCTGAACAAGCTAAAGCACCCTAACAACAACGTTGGGGTGCTTTTTCGTCGAACACTGCACACGGATGTGCGATAAGCGTGATACTTTCGCGTTGCTATCAATTGATGGGCCGGTTTGCGTAATATTCGCCAAGATTTTAGGATTTTAGGAGCAGAGCGCGCGAAACACGGTGTTCATCGTTGAGACCACACACGGTGTCGCGGCAGCAGGCCTATCCCGACAACTATGAAGCACTATGTTTTAAGTCGGACTGTTACGCACGTCTTACATACATACGCAAACGACCGTATCAGTGAGCACAACAAAGATGTCACACCTTCAAGCAGGTGATTCACGAGCCGCTGACGCGCGCGCTCTGTCATCGCCAAACAAAGTTTCTGCGCGAGAGAATTCGCACTATTTCTTGAAACATCTCCTAGGCAATATTGAAATATACAACAGTCTATGGGAATTGAGCTATATTCTACGATTACCGGGCGAATTTACACGCGCTAGGCACGACGTGAAGCTTCCAGTTCTCACGTTGCCATGTGGACGCTACGTCCAAGCCATGAGAATCAAATCCCATCGTTATATCGACACCTAGCACGAGAAAAGCTCATGAGAATGCAACACATCAGAATTAACTGCGCTGTGCGCACGTTTTTTCTTCATTATAGGTCGCTATGAACGCGAAAGGGCGCCGAGACTTGCAGAAAGTGCACATACATCAGTGCTCTCGTCGTCACTCAAACTCGCCAAAGGTTGCGTTTCAGGCACAAAGATCGATCGCGCGCGCGTGCGTGACAAAAACAAATAAATTGACTATCCAACACGCCACCGCTCGCGAACCGAATCGTTCGCACGGCGACGCCGCGTCGAATAATGCGCGCGAATGGCGTCGGTTGCGCCATTTCGTTAAGGCCGGTGACGGCGCCTCGTATATTATTTCATAAAATTCTATCAAATTTTGTCAACGCGATTTTTAATCAAGGTGAAAAAAAATAAAAAACCGCGGATTTTTGTCCATGAAAATCGATATTCTCCTTGGACCCCCTCTTATTCCTATTCCCAAAAAATCCTGAGTATTTTAAAAAATCGCATGAACTTTTTTGGGACTCGCCCGATCCCACTATTCGGGCCGCTATTCAGGGCGGCTGGGATCTGGGACTGGGCAGATTCCCGGGTACGGGCACACGCCGTACCATGGCACCGTGCCGTGTGCCAAACGCAGATAGGGGATAACGTGCAATGTTCTTTTTCACGATTTTGTGGGAATAGGAATAACTTTGCGCATTTCACTATGCTAATTTCGACCTATTACGTGCTAGTCACCATACCTGTCGCTCTCAAACAGCGGCCTTTGATAAGTTAGCACGCAGACGCTAAAATTTTTCACAGCGTCATAAAATACGCGCAGAAAATATATTCGATCTCTTATATTTTAAGTGCGGCGATTGGTTGAGGGTATGTGGGACCCGGACTAGGGGTCTTCTGCTGTTTTTCGTCTGTTTTGTATGCAGACCAAGTCGATAAAGGTGCAACATAAAGGTGCAACGCTTGCTAAAAGTGCGGCCGGTGACTAGTTTTTGTACGTGGCTAGTCTTCGAGCGGTTGCAATGAGCCACCAATCAACACCAACCCTGGATAGCGCGGGTGCCTCCAAAAATACCAGAGACGACGTTCAAGCAAGCAAAAATCTGACTCATACGAGGCACACTTCATAAGCCCGCAGTAAGCGTCGTTTGTACGATTAGTTTGATCTGGCAACTGAAATTGAAAGCTACTGATGCTGTAAAGGTAGATAGATGCCTTCCTGACTTGGTTTATGCATGAATTGGGAAAACTACTACGGTACTACCAGTTTCAGCTGTCTCGCAGCAGTTGCTTGTACATGGTGCACGCACGCTTCTATATGCAATACCAAGTACACATGCCAAGGTGAACAAAAAACGAGTTGCCATGACTGCAAGCGAATGAATCTCTAAACTTCACAATCGCGTACATCGCCCGTCATATTTCTGGCGACGAGCGCCACAATTGAAATACATGATTTAGTTCATTTGCATGAACTTCATTCATTGAATTGAATTAAATTAAATTAAATTAAATTAAATTAAATTCATTGAATAAACTTCAATTTGATTCAATCATTAAAATAGCCACGATAGCTAACTTTAGATATAGCGGCTTACAAAGTCATGGATGCATGCACCCGGAAGGCACCGAGCGCCTTGAACCTCCTTCTAAACGTCTTACGATTCACATCGACAAATCACGCATTTTGATTCAATTTTGTACCGTCTTGAATCAAATCACACGAGCTACATGCACATGACTGCTATGCGCGCGAGTGCATAGATATGGCCATGCTAATATTGTTATGGGTGTCTATGCGAGCGGGATTAAGTGCACAGCTCGATTAAGCACACCAATTTATTTATTTATTTATTTATTTATTTATTTATTTATTTATTTATTTATTTGTTTGTTTGTTTGTTTGTTTGTTTGTTTGTTTGTTTGTTTGTTTGTTTCATTGTTTCATTGATTATCCAACCGATATTCGACAAGTCAGTAAATGAAAATAGTGGAATGTTGATCCACAAACGCTTCACAGACAGCAGCTTATACAAATTAAATAAAGAAAAGATGAAATGCAATGCAAACGCATAACTCATATCGCCTCTGGCGCCGGTCACAGTTGCTCGTGGGCCTCGCCCGAGAATTAAATATGCTCTTTGTACATTAGGCATTAAGCGCGTGTACTGCAATGCAATCTCACGAGTACCCTCAGCGTATCATGAACCACCCTTAGTATATTTGACGAATGTCACAGATTTCAATCGAACAGTTCAATTAATGAAGCAATCGTGAATCAATTAATTAATCGATTATAATTATTCAAACTCAGTTGAGTTTGATTGATCAATTAAAGATTACCAACAGCCATTTCAAAAGAGAATGAAAAACAAAATAAAAATAAACCATTCGGTTCTGGCGCAAATCAAAACTTTCATCATCAGCCTCACTGACGGTTGCGAATATTTCGCCGTTTTTTATCGCTCTTTGAAATCCGTGCGAGCAGGTTTTGAACGCTGATATTCCAGTCACGAATGGGATGGAACGCTGTTTGTGTAGATATGTGTTGTAGTAGGGTGAACCAGTGCAGCTGTTTTAATCACCGATTTTCCCACTTCAGGTAAGTCTTCCACGTTGGCGCAGATTGAAAACGTAAACTTCAATATCCGGCTCTAGAGAAAGTCTACCGCGTATTTCCGGCACAGCTTTGTTCAATTTTGCCGCATGAAATATTCGCACGAATTGTAAGCACATGTAAGCATATGTATTTCGCTATTTGGTATCTCGGGAGGTGTGTCTGGTTTGACTGAGACGCGACATAAGTCAAACAATAGTTGAGTTGGTGGTTTCTGTTTTAACTTTACTCAGTAAGTCGGTGTTAAGAGCCACTGTCCACATAAAATATCAAAGCGCACAGATCCAAACTAAACTATAAATGTGGATAAGGGTACACCGGACAATCGTCGTTGAGCGATGCATAATTCGTCCTTTCTGGCACGGGCTAGCTCAAGCTCGCTGGCGGCGAAATTATTCAACAAATACTTCTCTCGAGTCACTGCCTAAGGCACTCATCGATCTCAGTGGAAAATACCACGAAAATCGAGAAGCTTTAATGATCTGGCGCACGTGGGCGAGGAATATCGCGTACAAGACCATGCACGAATTCACGGGTTCTGATCAGCCAGCTTTGTCTAACCTATATACAGAAATTGATTGGCTAATCGAAGACACCGTTGATACAATCAACGGTCACTCGCTTAGTTCCAAAACTGAATTCATTAACGGCACAAACATGTACGCCTCCTCGGATGCTACTGATATTTTATTACGTCTCTCTCTCTCGGACATGGAAGCCTTGTGGGTCCAAAGGCTTCAGAGTCGTACCCCCATCCAATACTTAACAAACTTTGTGTATTGGAGAGATTTAAGTTTACTAGTCACTCCAGCTGTTCTAATTCCGCGACCAGAGACGGAGTTGCTGATAGATTTTGCATCATCTGCTTACAAGAATTTTCGATTGACTAGTGAATCTGAACGCTCCAACGGTGGGCAAATGTGCCTTAGACGCGGACCATGGTTAGACTTAGGGACCGGATCTGGTGCTATCGCTATCGCGCTTGCGCAGATACTTTTGCAAAATTCTGAGAACGTCCGTGGACTTGGAAAAGATGATTCGAACGTATTTGTTTACGCAGTTGATGTTTCCCCAGAAGCCTGTGCTGTGGCTGCACACAATGTACATAGACATAACTTGGATCAAATAGTTCAAGTAATGACAAGTTCATGGTTTGATGCGGTTGACAGCTTGCAGTTTTCTGGTATAATCAGCAATCCACCTTACATTCCATCAGAGTTAATCTGTTCCTTACAGCAGGAGGTACGTGACCATGAACCAATTCTCGCTTTAGACGGTGGCTTCAAAGACGGTGCGAGGAGTTTGATTGAGATATGCGATGGTGCAGCGACACACCTTTTGAATGGCGGGTTTTTTGCGCTTGAAACGCATGGCATTGAGCAGGCAGAATTAATAGAAACGCTTCTTCGATCAATGAAGTGCTTCACAGAAATTCAAATACGTTCAGACTATGGCGGCGTCAAGAGATTTGTCACTGCAACGAAATGTTCAGACTAAGTTCGAACGATACTTAAAATGCAGCTATTAAATTTTTGTACTTAGTGCTAACATCAGCTAGTGAAGGCTAGATACCAGTAGGTTAAATCCTTCAATCAATCATATTGTTCACCGAGTACCGGGCTCTTGACTTTTAAAGACTGAGCCGCTAGTTTTGGAGAACGTGATGATTTCATCGATTGCACATTTGGTGCTTTGACCAAGTGAATTTGCTCTTCTAGCGCCTTTTTATCTTCTCTACGTTTCGAATCTTCGACGCCCTTCATTCTGTTCTCGTAAAATCTTTCCCCACGGCGAACTCGTATACGCTCAAGTGATTTCATAGCTCTGAGCGTTGCCAGTGTGACCTCTCGATTGTACTTTGTAGGACAATTTCTACGCCGCTCAAAATTGAATGTCGCGTCTGCTGTCAATTCTTTGCCATGCAACACTCTATATGCTTTTGTCCACTTCACTTTACGGGGATTCCTCTTCATTTTGAAGTTTTTATGACACTTTGACCTACAAAAGCGGAAAATCTTTGAATCATTCCTCACAAAACATACTCCATGTCCAGGATAAATCGTCGAGCTGCAAAACCAGCACTTTTCGAGACGCATGGTTGCGACCCTGTTGGAAACTTTGCCGCCCGTTTTCTCTCCGCCGCCTTCGGTAAAAAACAAGGTGCTTTTTCGCTTCGACCTACCAAAACTTGCATGCTCCGTGATACAGTCTTTACGCATTTTCTACCTATCTATTCAATTTAATTGTGTAGCCGCGCTTTAATAAACGACATATTTAAAATGTATGACTCTTGTGTTATCACAATAAGAGTCATTTATGCTGATATTGTACGTATGTGTCTACTATCGTGTTTTCTAGTTTTCTACGACACATATTTCCGACGACGTCGAAAATTCTACACATGCAAAAGTAATTGAAAACCCCAGCTCTGCTTTTGCAAGGGTCTATTTTTGTGTCCTATTTCCCTAAGCGTCGCTTGAAAATCCGATTTCTCGAGTTATAATTGGTCTCGAGTGGGTCAAGTGGCAAAAAAAGGCGTTCAGATTGCGGGAATTCAAAAATCGTGTTTACAGCTACCTCTCAAATACGTGCGCACGTCGACGTCGCGCGTGCACGCGTCGCCAGCGCCGTACTCGGTCGAAAGTGAATATAATAACACACCCGTGGACGTTTCAAACGCGCCGAATGGAGCGCGCGCGTCGCCGATGTGGTGTGAAATGTCCCTTATGCCACGTCGCACATCTCGACCTGTAGACGCGTCACCGCGAGCTTTACGCAGGATGACGCAGAGGCATTCATAATATACTTCTATCTACATCTTTTTCAGAGCATGTACTGTGTTTTGCGCCCGTATCCGTTATTCGATAATTGTATTTTACTCCTGTAAAGCGTTAGACATACTATAATATGCGGCCTTGCTTCGGCGTCCTCGACTGCGAATGAACAGGGGGAAGTCGACAAGTGGAGCGTCAGTCTGAAGAACACGCCAATACGCGCCCGGTGAAAGCTCAGATATCGCACGGTGAGAGATCACGTACAACTCATTAACCATAAGCGAAGAAGCGGAGAAGGCCAGTCGCTTGCAAGGCACTTGAACAGATGGCTGGAGCTCAGTTGCACGGATATTCCGGCGCTGTTTCGTGCCTGATATTATCTTGTAGGTTAGGCCAACATACACCATTCTCAAACGAGCTGAAAACCATTTAGGTCTAGGTGCGGCATACGGCACTGCACAAGCTGGTCTAGGATTATGTAGAGCAGGTTGTGCAGACTCTAGTGTGACCATCAAGGGAATCATACCAGTCGCTATGGCAGGTGTACGTGCTATTTATGGACTAGTTCTTTCGATTATAATCCTCAGCGCAATTCGTGGTCGTGATTACTCCGAATACAACGGTTTCGCCCACCTGAGTGCAGGAGTGAGCTGTGGAGTTGCACAGTTCGTTAGTGGGATAACGGTAGGTGTTATTGGTGAAAGTTCAACCCAGGCAATACTTTCGCGAGGAACGTTATTTTCTTCCTCTGTGTTGATTTTAATTTTCTCGGAGGCTCTAGCGCTGTATGGTTTGATATGTGGCATGATAATGGCTCAGCAAGGACAGCGCAACTCGAGTTAAGAAATCAAACTACAGTTGGCTCAATAGCATCACGCCATCGATTTTCACGAATCAATCAGGGTGCGTTGCATTGGTGACATATACATATATTGTATCGCGCAAGGCTCATTTCATTCAAACGCAGTAGTCCTCTTGTCCCGATTTGAAAACCTTCCAACGGCAGCCCAGTCGAAGAAGCTGCGGAGTCCATCTCACGAGCAGGGGCGTGGCTACTAGACTTAGAGCAGTCGTTCCCAGCAGTAGAAGGTACAATTTTCTCTCAATTAGTCCAATATTAGATGCTCTCGATAGAAGTACGAACGAAAACTCGCCAACCTGAGCTAATGAAAGCCCAACAGCAGTACTCACCAACGAACTATACCCAAACGATCTCACAACAATACCGATGAGTCCCGTCTTGAGCGTTACCACTATTAGAAGAGAAACTAATAGTACATCAAGATGAATCCATAAAAAGAACGGATTCATGATCAGACCAATTGAGACCATGAAAAGTGCCGCAAAAATATTCCGAATCTGTTCGAGATTCTGCATGGTCTTTTCTGCATACGGTGACACAGATATCATTACTCCAGCGGCAAATGCACCAAACTCGAAAGAAAGACCCAACGTATCGCTACATACGGCCACCATGAGGCAGAAAGCCACTGTAATAGTCTGAAATAGCTCTACATCTTGTTGAGAAGCAAATCGGAAAACTTGTACCACGAGACTTCGACTGAGTAACAGGCAGCATCCAAGGAATACCGCCATCTTGAAAGATATTCCGAGCAGGATGAAACTGCCATGTCTTAAGTCATTACTGCCTGCGAGAACAGGTATGAGCGCAAATAGTAGGCCAATACAGCAGTCCTGCAGGATCAAAGTTCCGATCGTTATTTGTCCTTGCAAAGTATCAAGTGCACCAGTTTCAAGTATACACTTCCCCGCGATCGCTGTTGAACTCATAGACAGTAACGCACCAACGAACACTCCCTCCTTTATACCCGCGCCTGTCACATCGCTTGCCACCCCACACAGCATCATCATCAGTAATATCTGAATTACCCCGCCTAACACTGCAACTCCTCTGACTTGCCGAAGCTTTGAAGGGCTGAACTCTAGACCAAGACCAAATAATAAAAAAATCACACCGAATTGAGCCAGAGTTTCCACTTGCACTAGCTCCACGATCAAACCCAATCCACCCGGGCCGACGATTGAGCCAGCAAGAAGGTATCCAGTAATTAAAGGCTGCCCAAGAAAGCAGGACACAGTGGAGCCAATCGCCGCAGAACAAAAGAGAACGACGATATCACTAATCAATTGCACATCTTGCTGCAATTCCATCGTTCCGCGCTTGGGGTTAGAGATCACGAACTCGTTGTCCGAGGAGTCTATCAACCGCTCAACGTCTTCTAGCTCCCCTTTCCCAGATCTCATAGCTCTGTCTATGCCTCGTGAGACATCGCGAATTTGATGAATGATGGAATCTGGCTCGTGAGATTCGGCATCGGGATAATTAGTTCGTTGATTCGCTGGCTTTGACAGCGAACCACGTTCTATGCCTAGCGTCACATCAGCTGCGTAATCCTTGTCTTTTTCCCTTTCAAGTTCAGAGCTAATTTCATGACCTCTAGTGACTCTCGCCACAGTTTCCAATGTACCACCGCCACTTCTAACGGCACTATCAAAACTCCTCCCTGCGCCCTCTGATACGACGCCTTTGACAGTTTCGTTTTCATCAAACTCTTTTACTAGTACCTTGTGTAGCTGACCTGCGATCGTTGTTTCAAAGTGCCTGTCCGCTGTCACAAACTCATCGTTATCGGAGAACTGTCCTACTTCGTTCTGAATTTTTGATTGGGAGATTACGTCACTCGTTCTAGTTCCGTCCGCCGTCGATAGTGCAACATCTTCTTTCACAGACTGTCCAGCGACGTCTGAGAAGGTTGCCTGAGACGATCGAAACAAAGCGGCCCACAAGATTAAAGTAAAGTAAAAAGAGCGAGACATGAACATATAAGCTGATCTTCGTCCATTAACATTAAGAATGAATTTTCGCCTGTGGTTCAAGGTGTGCACAAATCTGAGGGGTGATCTGAATGTTGAGTTTAGTAGAACCCAGCACGTACTGGTGCTGGACTCAAGTGGACGTCAGGGGTCGCGTGTAACGCAGAGAAGCGTGGTATCGTAGAGATTCAGGGAATGAAAGTTGAGATATGAACATTAGCCTTGTTTACATGACGAGTGTATAATGAACCAATAGCTGAGTTTCAGATCGTTAGTCAAGTGACTGCACTGTAGAGACGCGACACTTCGCCGTGAGAAAAAGACAGGCACTCCTGACGAACGCCCTATGCTTCAAAAGGTGCGAAAATGACGCAAGAGTTGTGCCCCCCGAATCCGAAAGAATTACTAATCGCGGCGGTGACCTTGTGCGCTTTTTTCTCGTTCGCGCACGTGTCGATTCCTTCAACGATGGGTTCTAAATCATTTTGATTCAAGGTTGGGTGCACCATGCCAGTCTTGATCGCCATGATACAGGCGACCGCTTCCATGCCACCCGCAGCACCGAGACAGTGACCAATCATAGACTTGGTGGCATTCATTTTAATATTCGCCACATCTTTGAAAACCTTGCGTACAGCATTGACTTCTGCGACATCTCCAACCAAGGTCGACGTTGCGTGCGCGTTGATATAATTGATATCGTTCACAGTTATACCTGCATCCTTGATAGAGAGCTCAATACACGTTGAAACTCCGAGTCCATCGGCCCGTGGATCCGTCATATGGTGTGCATCACACGTAATAGCCCCACCGAGGTACTCTGCGTGAATACGGGCTCCACGTTTTTGTGCACTTTCCAGGCTCTCCATTACCAAAACTCCGGCTCCCTCACCCATGACAAAGCCATCTCTAGACTTGTCCCATGGGCGAGAAGCTCCTTGAGGGTCGTCATTATTCTGGCTGAGTGCACGGCACGCAACAAAACCACCAAGTCCGACGGGAATGATGGGAGCTTCTGAGCCACCTGCAATCATGATGTCAGCATCGCCGTTTCGGATGTGATTAGCTGCTGCGTGGAAAGCGTAATTTGCTGTCGCGCACGCCGTAGAAATCGAATAGTTAGGGCCCATGAATCCCTTTTCAATAGCAAGCATTGCCCCACCCATATTGGTAATGGCATAAGGAATAAAAAACGGGGTGATTTTCTTTGGGCCCTTTTCCACGAGGGCCTTGACACCGTCTTGGAACACAGTCAGACCTCCCATGCCACTCCCGACCAAGACTCCAACGCGCTGCTTATCAAGTTGTTCGCAATGAGCGGCATCAAGACCTGCGTCTTCGAGCGCCTTGTTGCCGGACACGAGCGCGTAGCGAAGGCAGTCATCGAGTCGGCGGTCATTTTTCTTATCGATGTAACCTTCACTGTCGAAGTTACGAATTTGAGCCGCGAATTTCGTCGGAAAGTCACTGGTGTCAAATCGATCGATCGGCGCGACACCACTGGTACCAGCTAAGAGCTTATCATAGAATTTGTTGTAATCGTTACCGAAAACTGAGCATAACCCCATCCCAGTAACCACAATCCGTTTCTTAGGGTCAGTTTCACGCGCCATGGCAATCACAGTGCAGCGAGATTTCGCTCGTCGCACACCATGGTTTGACTTAGACGTGAAATTATCGCGGTTCGCGCACTTACTAGTCAAGGACATAATCGGATTTGTGCTCGTGATATTCATGACTGTAGTTTTTTGACTGACGTGTTGATTGAGGTTCCCTAAAACGTCGAAGGTAACATGTTAGTTCGGTTTATAGACACTTTTGCACCCTTTGAACAAACAAACACGGTGCATGTGCACACGAAGCAGCACGCAAGATGTTTGGCACGCGCAACACACAGTCTCTCTTTTTCTTTTGGTTCGAGCAGATAAGGCAACGTTGATATAAAGTCCGCGTCGAGCTTGGGGCATCTGGCTGCGCATACAAATCCATAGCGCGTCGCAGACATCGAGGAATTACCTGAATTTGATTCGGATCTCCCACGAAGATGAACGTCAAGCTTCACGCGCTGCGATTCTGCGGTTTCCCGTCACGCGAGAGGGTTCTTGGCCAATCGGGCAAACCCATTTTCCATTTTTTATTTGTTTCCAATCCGCTTCACCTGAAGGTAAACGGTATCATTTTTCCACGTATTTATCCAAAACATTTGTGATAAAATACTAATATGACAGACATCTAAATAATTAGCAAAAGACGAATAATGTCGGTCAATACCGACATGAGCGCTTCAGCGCGGTCGAAAGATAAAAGCGAAGGGTAAAAAAACGAATACCGCCGAAGTACGTCTACTCATTCTCGTAGGCGTCCGGATATCTTGCAAGGAATCGTTGAGCGCTTGCGCTTTTTAGGTGTGCCTAGGATATACCGAATCGACTCATATAGGACGGCTTTACTCTAACTCAGTGTAGGCAGCGACTGGCGTCAGCGAGTGTATCCCATGATCGAAGTACTTCATATTGGAGCCATAACCCACCCGCTTGGTTCAAATATGTACGGCTCGCGTCAACCGCACTCCTGCAACATCAATCACCGCGTGGCGTGTAAACGAATCATATTCAGTGCGAGACCAAGAGTTTACGGGGTGTATCGTGCACACACGCAAAATCTGGTAACAGGCGCTGACCACTACAAGTCTGACATTCTTTTGTCACAGAAAGAAGAAACTATGACAACCATGTCCCTAGAGCTCACGCCCATGATGTCACAAATGCACTGTCTATCATCTTCTCTTAGTTCCAGCGCGTTTCGTGGATCTGAATCGCGTCAGAAAACTCGAAATAACACCTTGCTTGTTGGATCAGATAATCTCAGTTGTGCTTCTCTTGCCGTACTCGTTTCTTCTGCTCTGACAGATCTCGGTGGCAACCACATATTCATGAGTGCATTTTGGAGTTGGCTTATCGCGCAAGTTGCCAAGCTTTTCACTGCTTGGTATCGCGAAGGGAAGTGGGACTACAAGGTGATGTTTGACAGCGGTGGCATGCCTAGTTCTCATACCGCATTAGTTGTCGGATTGACGACGTCAATTGCGTATCAATTCGGGTTGGGAAGTGCATACTTCCCTATTTCCCTGGCCTTCACATTAATTGTTATGTATGATGCGGCCGGTGTCCGACGTCACGCGGGAAAACAGGCTGAGGTACTAAACAGAATCGTGGAGGACATGTTTCATGGTTCTGCCATAAGCAATACCAAACTTAAAGAAGTGCTGGGGCACAGTCCTCTCCAAGTTATGTGCGGTGCCATACTAGGAGTAGCTGTTGGGACATTTTACATGCTGAGGTGTACATAGATATACTGCGAGGAAAGTTCTGGCACTATTGCAATTGTATTAAAAGGTGACACAAATATTAAGCCTATACGCTTCTATTCCGTCAGCTTCTCATTGTTTAAATTTTATTTCACAAACTACTCAATCCAGCCCGCTCATACGAAACTCTCTTACGAAAAGTCGTGATATCTTCAGCACACCTGACAGCGCAGCACCGCACACTATTTCACACACTGAGAGATACATCTAAATCCAATCAACTTAATTGATGAACACAATATGCGTGTACTGCGGCGCCTCGAAAGGTTTCTTGCAGGAGTACTCAGATGCCGCCGAGGCCCTGGGAGTAGAAATGGCCCGTAGGAACTTAGGTTTGGTATACGGAGGAGGGTCCGTGGGACTGATGGGCAAAGTTTCTTCAGCAGTCCACACCAGCGGAGGAACTGTACTGGGAATAATCCCGAAGGAACTAGAGCCTGCTGAAATAAGTGGTTTGACGCCCGGAAAGGTTATGGTAACGCTCGACATGCATGAAAGGAAGAAAAATATGTTTAGGTGTTCAGACGCCTTCATTGCACTTCCTGGAGGATTTGGCACCCTAGAGGAACTTCTAGAGATGATTACATGGCAGCAGCTCGGCTTTCACTCAAAACCCATAGGAATTTTAAATGTTAGCGGCTTTTTCGATAGCCTGCTGCAATTTTTTAGCGAAGCTGTCCAAGCTGGCTTTGTTAGTCGGCAAGCGGAACAGGCACTTCTTGTATCAACGAACCCGTCGGATCTTCTTGACAAATTGTCATCCTTCCATCTCAGTAATCAAAAACGTTAGTGCGCTAACTTTTTATTGGCGTGGTTCGGCTTTGTACTCTTAGCGGGGTGAGACGCACGAGATGGTAGTCATAAGACGAAGAAAAAGAAATCTGTTCCGGACACAGTGTGTTTGAATACAAAGTTTACTAAATAGCACTAGATTTATAGTTCTCCTTTATCAATGGCATGTGACACTCAAGTTAAAACTATAATATTCGAGTCTTAAATTTACAAAGCCTCATCTTACCAGTTACATTTATGTGAATCCATTATTAGGATCGTCAAGCAGACTCACACGCGCCGAAGCAGCTTTCGATAAGGGTGCACATACATGTTGAAGAGCTTCTCTTCGTAAGATTTGAGAACTCGTCTCGTGCAATGAATCCATAAAACTCGATGGTGTTAATGTCTCCTTCAACAAATCCCCTTTGAGAGCAAAGCGTCGAGCGTCTCTCATAAAATATCTGGTATCATAGATGCGCTGAACTGAATTTTGTGGTACCTTAAGGTTTGAACTACTTGCTGTAGGCGAAGAACTTCGATACTCTTGCGCCCCAACCGGTACATCTTTCCATTCAGTGTGTGACGCTGGTCCAGTGAAATTCCAGGGTGCCAAAGCTAAGAGCCTGGTCGTGCTCACTAAACTTGGACCTCCTCCCACTCTCGTGGTCAACAGCTGTTTTGTGATGCTCATCTATATTTCTTCTAGCTTTCGCGAGCTTTTTCTTTCTGATGCCTTTATCTTCTGATCGATTTGCCAATCATACAAAATCGCGGTCCGCGTTTCGCTATCGCACGCGCCAGGACGGATGCGATGTACGGGCGAAAATGGACGGCAAGCGCGCCTCGACACTTGTAGATCAGGGTCTGGGGCATTTTTATTTCGACTTCAATATTCATATTGAAGTCGAAATATGTCGATTTCAATAATATGTATCGCATTGCCACTCATCAGGTGTCTTGTTATTGTAGGAAGCACGTAAACCGAAGATAATTGTCGCATCAAAACTATTTTATCAATATGGTATGATTTCTATTGCAATATCGGGACAATATCTAATTCAGCGCACATCAATAGTGGCTTTTCGACAGTGAACACCTTCAGTAAAACTAGGTTCACTCATATTTATAAGATGTATTTGCCATAAGCTTGAGGCATTTGGTGATAAATATCGCGCGACGAAGTTCGATCCGGCGTATCCCGTATCCTCGTATCTCGGTGATCGCCGAAGTGTTGTGCAAGAACGTCACAGCATCAGCGAACATGCGAACGTCGCAACAAAGTATCAATATCCGCGTAAGTTTTCATGAGATCTTCGTGAATCTTAGACACAAGTTGCCACCCGTAAACTAGTCAGATGACTTACCGTACAAACGTGTGATTTTCGTATTCGTAGGCACTGCACTCGCGCAATGCGGCCAAGCGCGTCACGAGGTCAACCTCGACATCAGTGCGGTAAGTTGGCTTTTATGATTTGAATTTCGATCATTCATCCCGTTCTATCGTTACTACTCAATCTCATCTCAAATCGTCACTTTCGGGCGTACACGAGACGAGAAAATCGCGCATACATATCGAGTTGAAAATGACGCTAACTTCTTCTCTTCAGGGCTACTCGACGAGCGAACTCTATGACTGTCTATGCTACAAGTGATAAGGTCCAAATTATCAAGCCCATAAATGGCGATCCCTTCATCGGTATGCTCGAGACCCCTGTCACTTCCTCCCCGGACGTGGCCAACTTCCTCTCGAACCTTCCCGCTTACCGCACTGGTGTCGCCCCTTTGTTGCGGGGTGTTGAAGTTGGCCTTGCACACGGATTTTTCGTGACCGGACCGTTCATTAAACTCGGACCTCTTCGTTCTACTGATGCGGCTGAGCTTGCTGGCTGCTTATCTGGCGCCGGTCTTGTGCTCATTCTCACAGCTTGCCTTAGCATTTATGGTGCTACTGCCTTCCAGCGTGATGAAGTTGTTGGACTCAAGACTTTGAGTGGACGTGCAATCGCGAAGGATCCGCTTCAAAGTACCGAAGGATGGGCATCGTTTACTTCCGGCTGGCTTGTTGGAGGTCTTTCTGGTGTTGCATGGTCGTACGTCCTCACGCAAGTGTTACCGTATTACTCGTAATGAAGCTCCTCTCGTTTCTTGAGTGACGCGGATTAAGAACTGTGCATGACGATAGCTACTTCGTACATAGATCTTAATATATAAGCATCCAATGGCTTATTTACTTAATTAAAAACCGATGAGTAATCAAACTCTAACTTCAACTACATAAACTCGCACACTAAGGCAAGCACTTTTGTTGTCTCACCACCTGCTGCCTCACCCCACTAGTGACACGGAAGCAAGACATAAGATACACGCACAAAACGATATGAAGCAGCCGAGTATATATGCTACGAAAACCTGGAAAATTTTAACAAAATTGACATCGACCGAAAATGAAACTTTTGTAACTTACTGTTTTGTATTGGGTCTTAAAAGTACTTGCTGTGTAAAGTAGTAACAACTCAACGGGTCTAGCTAAAGCACACGCTCCAAAAATGCGAAGTGACTTGGTTAGTTGACTTGCAACCTATGAGTAATCACTGTCATCATATTTGATCAGTAAAGTTGTTTGAATACATACCCAGACATAAGTTGCCACTTGTGTGAAATATTGTACAAACTCCTTTAAACTCAAACCCGAAGGAACCTAAGGTGTGTAAATGAAAACAACACAACGCCGCGTGATAGATAAAATACTTTACTGATGAATACCCATGTAATTATGATGCCGACTGTATAGTAAAAGGTATTTAAGAAACCATATGCAAGAGTTCCTGACAAACCAAGGGACCGAACAGCAGTGCGGGTGCTGCGAATCATAAGACGTTATTAATCCACTAGTGCAATACATATCATAAGGAACCTTGCTAGATCAAAATAAAACTTTGCCCCACGTTCGTGCATCTCTTGGAATAGTTTTCTAATCAAAAGTTCATGTTAAGCAAATTAGCTCGTAAGTTAGTATATAAGTTCGGCACCTCGCGATAGGCATATTTCTTGATAATTGCTCTTCATCATAGAATTGCCAGCCCGTTCTTTTCGACGGCACTGAGTAGTTTCTAGAAACGCGGTGTGCTCGAAGGCGCATACAAGACTTCAAAAACAAGGTCGTTTTCATCCCACAAGTCAACCGATGTACTTCACATCTTGTCTGCATTCTGGCGGTGTGAGGATCCTGGCCGTGTAACAGTAAAGGGGCAACGCAGGTTTCCTCGACAAGAATTCCTCTAACGCAATTTTTCTTCTCTGAGAAGTGAGTTTTGAGCACAGAAGGCCTTCCGCGCGTGCTGAAAAAGCTGCGCCGGGCGCAGTCTTTTATCAGATGATCACGTTTATATTCGAGGAACTACGCTTCACTTCAGAAGCTGGGATGCCCGAGTGGTCTAAGGGGCCAGACTCAAGTACGCCTGAGATCCAATCAAGCGTCTTCACTGAAAGACTAGTGTGCATTCTGGTAGTCACTGACTGCGTGGGTTCGAACCCCACTCTCAGCACGGTTACATTTTGTTTCTGTAACTTTACATTAACTTTACACCTATGAACCAGTGTAGAACCAGTGTAGATTTTAAGATATATTTTATGTTTTTATTTTCTAAAAAATACGGAGCTAACCTCGAGTCGTAATGACTAAATTTCGCTGTGTTCGATTGGCCCTATAATCAAACTACAATGGAGGTTTTTAGTACCGTGGCGAACATACCGACACTGAAGTGCGGTTGTGTATCGTCAACAAGAGCGATCTCACTTGTTCGGGTCCGCGCTGGCGATGTTACGTGCCCTGCGGCTAACGAAATTTCCAGCTATTGCGAGTTCTCAATGTTCATCCTCACATCACGGGTTCTTATCCACCATTTCTGGCGATGCCGTGGACCGTATCCAGGTAAGTCCACCTCACCCTGTTTTTAGTTTATATTTTTGTCGTCTCTAACCGTGTAAAACAGGTTGACATAGTGGAGCGGACGCCGTCTTTATGTCAACAGGGCAGTGCAACGCTTGGTTCGTGGAAGATCCTTCCGGTGTCGAATGTAGCGAAATGGGAAAACGGTCTTTCTGGGTGGACTAGTGTAGACGAAAACTGTGGAGCGAAGTCTTTGAAAGTTGCCGACTTTAATTTTCCAAGCCGTGACTCGGCAATTTCTTATTGTCGTCGCCACAACTTAGACATTAGAATAATTGAACAGAAGCGAGCTAGGCGAACAGGTTCAACGATCATGCGTGGGTCCTTACGGCAAGAAGCCAAACCAAAGAACTACGGGGACAACTTTTCAGTGCTTCGCAACGGGACCCCTATCTGGCCCTGAATGTCCTTGTCGAATACCAAACGATATATATATATATATATATATATATATATATACTACAAACTAAATTGCTCCCGTTCATCTAATAAGATTTGAACTATATCAAAATGCAGAAAGACAGAGCTGTGCGCTTCATTCTATCAAAATTTCGCTTCCACTGTAGAGCTGTACCGTGTAAAGCAATTATGTAGACTCTTCGTTGATATACAGTGGCCGAAATGATCCAGTGGGATTTCAACTCATAATTATAAAATACGAGTCCGCCTCGCGTATCGCTGTACATATTCAGCACATCTTCTGGCTGCACGGGGTCACCAATTAGTTCTGGGGCAAATCCTTGAATGAAGCTGGCCGGAGATAAAATGTCCTGTATTTGCGGATTCGACTATTGAAACGATCTCGGTCAGCACTTAAAGTCTAATTTGTTGAAGACTTACCCCATCGGGAAAATCAGCAAAACGTAAAATTGGCGCCAAAAGTACTTTCAGTTCTCCTTCAGCCTCACTCACGAACTTAGCATCAATTTCAGTGCCTTCAGGATCTGCTATGCTCACGGGTTTCTCTTCCCAGCCCGTGTACGTCACAAACGTATATGGTGTTATCTCGCTCCAGCCTACTCCATGGCCTCCACTCTTTTCGACGGGCCGTTTATAAAGTCTTTCACCGTTGTCGTCAGGAGCAGATAAGCCTGGAACTCGCCCTGCGGTTGACGCCTACGGAATATTCTGAGATGAGTACTTGCAGTGTTTAAATTATACATACGCTCGCATTCATCGACCCTGCAAAATACAGCCCCCCTCCTACCACGGAGATCTGTCGCCGTGTAAAAGTTCTAATATTATTATTTCGGTCGGGGGGCAACTGCATCAACAAGTGTGATACTGGGAAGCTTGCGTTCGTCATCTACGCGAAGATACACTGGTAAATCCCGTTTAATTTTGAGCCGATCGATTCCCGCCTAAGCGGTAGACAAGCGAGAGAAGTGCGTACAAATCTGCAATAACAAGCTGAAGGAGACTGCTTGATACCTGCTTTCATCTCTCACTTTCTCCTGATATGACGATCGCACACGCTCGCCTGAATATGATGAAAAATGCATATACAAAATTAAAACATCTTATCAGAGACACAATGGAATGTACAAAAGCCACAATACATATGATAAGATAAAAACTACACAATATACGTTACGTTTGATTTAGCTTGTTTCGATAATAGTTTGAAGATGACTTCATTTGCAGATTTGAAGTTGAAATTTATAGGGGTGGGGCTCTTGCGCAACGACCCCCAAAACTGCTGCAATTTCTCTTGCACTTGCATCTTGCAGGTGCAAAATGCCCACATTCCCAGATTAAGGTAGAAAGGCGCCATGTGTCCGAAATATGGTCCGTATGTCCGAATTTTCGCTACAAACACCCGCATGTGTGGGCCCCAACCCTAAATCTCTTGCGCAAGACGCCCCTAAACTGCTGCAATTTGCACCTGCAATTTTGCACTTGCATCTTGCAGGTAAAATTTCCCCCACCCCTAGAAATTTACGAAGCAACAAACGTATACGACGAGACACGACGACGAGACACTGCGCGCACCTTGATTTGATCGCCTCAAACTTTATACTGCGAAAGTTAGACTGCCTCTCGGTTGGAGAGATCACAGCATAGTCTTTCGGTATACTTCGACGACATGAACAACGACGGCGTCGACGGAGCCGAACTCAAAAAAGTCTTCATAGACTTTTTTGAAAAACAGACAAGCTACGAAGAACGCATCAAGAACTTGATGGCAACTAGAGGGCGACGTTTGGATGTGAGTTTGGATGACGTACGGTTGTATTGCAATTCATCTCCAGGCCTCAGCGAGGATTTAGCCATCAAACTCTTGGACGAGCCTGCAAAATATCTCACTAGTTTGAATGCCGCAGTCGAAGAGATTGTTCGTAATAGTGACCCAAAATACTTGTCAACAAGAGCGGAAATCAAGGTATCTCTCACTGGAAATTATGGTAATAGAAGTATTTCCCCAAGAGAACTTTTGTCCCATTTTGTGGAAAAGCTCGTCAGCGTGAAAGGAATAGTTACTAAGTGCAGTGCAGTTCGGCCCAAGCTTTCAAGCGTTACTCAGTTCTGCTCAACAACAGAGAAATTTTCTACACGAGTTTACAGGGATGCAACCGCACTGAAAGGTGCCCCAACATCATTCTCAGTTGCTACTCGAGATGAAAATGGCAACGCACTCACGACTGAATATGGTCTTAGTTCTTATTGTGACCAGCAAAGCATAACAATTCAAGAAATGCCAGAACACGCACCAAGCGGTCAACTTCCGAGATCAGTTGAGGTGATTTTAGAGGACGATCTTGTAGACATATGTAAACCTGGAGATCGCGTGAACATCGTGGGCATTTACAAAGTCTTGCCGGCAAGTAATCCAAGTGCATCGTGTAGTGGTGTTTTCCGCACGCTCCTTGTGGCAATAGGTGTCAAGCAGCTTTGCGGAGAAATAAGTGCTCCCGATTTAACAATGAATGACATAGAATTGATTGAGGAGCTAGTTAAACAATCACCAGCTTCCCTACTGAACCTTCTCGGCACTTCTCTCGCTCCATCCATATATGGACATGATACAATAAAGAAAGCTCTGATATTGTTGCTTATTGGAGGAGTAGAAAAGAATTTGAAGAATGGAACTCATATTCGAGGTGACATAAATTGTCTCATGGTTGGAGACCCATCCGTCGCAAAATCTCAACTCCTAAGATGTGTAATGGGCGTAGCACCTTTTGCCATAAGTACAACTGGTAGGGGCTCATCCGGCGTAGGCTTAACGGCAGCAGTCTCTACAGATCAAGATACAGGGGAACGGCGTTTAGAGGCAGGGGCCATGGTATTGGCAGACCGAGGAATAGTGTGCATTGACGAGTTTGACAAAATGAATGATGCAGACCGCGTTGCTATACATGAAGTTATGGAACAGCAGACTGTGACAGTTGCAAAGGCCGGTATTCATGCATCTTTAAATGCACGTTGTAGTGTGCTCGCTGCAGCAAATCCAATATATGGTACTTACGATCATAGTCAGCCAGTTCCAAGAAATATCAATTTACCTGACTCTCTCTTGTCTCGATTTGATATTTTATTTGTCGTTCTGGACCAGTCTACAGCTTCAAATGATCGATGCATATCTTCTCATGTACTTTCCATGCATTCCTCGCAGTCTGCTCAAAGTATTGAAGCAAATACCAGTACCAATAAAAATAACATGGATGGCATTAATGCTCATAAATCGGGTTTTTCACACCCGTCAGTTCTTTCGAAATCCTTTCTAAAGAAGTTTATATTTTATGTGAAGAAACGCCCCGACAGTCCGGAACTCACCGCTGAAGCGGAACTCTGTCTTGCTGAGCGGTATTCTTTATTGCGCAGTAGAAATTCTGAGCAACAAGATATCCCGGTTACAGCACGTACCCTGGAGACCATGATAAGATTGTCGACAGCCCACGCAAAAATGCGACTATCAAAGACCGTAGAAGAACATGACGCTCTGGTCGCACTTGAAATCCTGCAATCTGTTATGGAGACAGAACAAGGATCAAGTCTAACTCTCAATGAACCATGTACTTATAGCTCATTCTGTCGTGCATTTGCTAAGTATGCTACACGGCGACAGTCACTAAGCGTCACTGAAGTGGTTGATGCTGCTCACAGTTGGGAGGAATGCAAGAGCTTGAGCACCTCTGAAATTGATGTTTTCTTACACCAATTACAAAATGCTGGAAGGATTCTACTTGATGACGAGGGTCACATCCACTGTCTCTAGAGGGTCATAGCCTTTGATTGAGGTATGATGCAGGACAATTTCTTTGTTCTTAATCAGCTTACAAATTGGTCACGGTGAAAATAATAATACAGTTTTGTAAAAGCTTACAGCACTAGATATTCAATCTTCATCAGAACTTTCGAAAGACGTCGCGTTTCGAATTGCAGAAGCGCGAGTTAATGACTGATTTGCTTCTTTTACTATGCTTTCAAGTTGTTGTTTCTGGCTTGATGATAAATTCTGCACGCGCTCTAGTGCTTGACTCACATCTGCTTCGACACGCGCAAAATAAACACTAGTATTCGACATCTGTTCTATCAAAGTACTAGGGGCAATAGATTGGTCAGACTTGAGCACTCTGTGAACCTGGTTACGTCTTGTGACTTGAGTTTCTATGCTATGTACAGACGAAGCACGATAGCCATCGACTAAAGTATGCACAGTCTGATCCTCAATGGCTTGTGGTACATCCATTGACGATTTTAGGGGTTGATAGCGCAACGTGAGCTGAACTATTTTTGCCCCAGATTTCCTTTTCAGAGTAGGAGTCTCATTTAGTAAGCTACTTTGGTCCACATTTCGTTGCTCCTTACGTTGTTCCCGAGCTCTCTTTGTACTTTGAACTCCTTTGACTGAGTTCCAAACTGTGCTCAGTACAGATTTCGTTTTACGCGTTAATGAATTTATTCTCTGAAATCTTTTGTCGACAACAGCGACTGTTGACTTCAGATCCACAGGATCCAACTCCACCGCTATTGTGACTGGACCCCAGTTGCCTTTGATGTCGTCTATCGCTGCTTCGTTGAATAGGCTCAAACGCACGAGGTCGTCCAGGACAACTGTCGCTTCGCTTTGTAATTCCAACTCTTGGTCAGCGATATCGCCCTGTACTATAGAGCTATACCACTTGAGTCGAAGCACTTGCCGCCGTGCATCATTGACTAAAAGACTGATTGGCTTCGATGTAAGCATCATGCCGTCAGGTAGCGCTTTCACACGTTCCTCCTCAATTATGTCTGTACCGGGCCAGCACACTTCTAGACCAAGTTCACCGGGATTATCTGAGAGCGCATCGTGAGAAAGAGCTTCAATTTGAAGTAAACCTGTACGAGAGTTATCTATCATAGCAGGAAGCGAGTAACCTGTTCCGGGTATTGGGACTGTGATGCACCGTGGCCAAACCAGGTAAGAACATATTAAAGCTTTAATGTAGGTTCTTAAGGGCTGAGCTAAACCTGGAAGGAGAGTAATATCGCCACCCACAACTCTTAAATCGAAATCCAGCTCTGGTTCTTCTGTAAGCGTGATCGTCAATGCTCCAAAACATGGAAACTTGCCGATTAAAGGTGCAAAAATTAGACGGAGCGTAAATTTACATTGGATTTCGGTGAGAGATACTGGAACTGCGAGCGTGTCTTGAGCTGCTCGAACACCAAGTATGACATTTGGATCTCCAGCCCAAAATACTTGAAGATCAATTTCAACGGCATCTCCTGTGTTTTCGTAAACTTTGACCCCTTCAATTGTAGCTGGTACGCTACCAAAAGAGAAGCGTTCGAATCGAAGTGTCGTCAAGAAGCTCGGACGAGTTGCTTGAAGAATCGGATCGAGGACGCCGACAATTACATTTGATGTCGCTTCGTCTAAATATGGCCAAGCAGCAGACACGACTTTATTTATCCAACCTCCACGCTCGAATTCGTCAAAGGCCAACCAGGATGGTAGTTCACCGAGGAGTTCTCGGATTTCCTCTTCATCAAGAATGCTGATTTCGGCAAGGGCTTGCCTAGTGTTCGACTGCATCGTACGCTTTGTTTGTTTTATGCTCATCTGTAATCCAACGAATACTGCACCCGCTACGAATCCGACCACAAGTGCCAACACATTATTGAAGAGTGGAATCAAGTCATATGGAGTATCGACCACTGAAAGAGGGGAAGTCGGAGTCATACCTAAGAAATTCGGGAGAAAATGATACATTTTATCCACACTCGAACAACTCGCTTCTATTGTACGACTTAGGTACGCTTCATTTAATCCATCGAACCCCTGATTTTCACATAAAGCTTTGACCAAAACTTTTCGACGCACAGAACTATGTTTTTGCTTTGTTGGTATTCGTACACTTACATGACTCCGAGGTATGCGATGAACTTCTTTATTGTTTTGTGTGCGTTTAATAGATGGACGTGTTCTGTTTGAGGTAGGGCCAGCCGTTTCGTGTAGCGGAAGTTTTTGACACATCGAAGTAACGGTAATAGAACGTTGACTTGCAGTCTTTGTCTTGTTGCTCTAGCCCCTATGAGCGCGCATATAGTTCGAGCATTTCGAATGATTCGAGACGGACGCTGAAATCAGTCAGTAGTAACCAAGACAATGAATGTCGTATTCGCCAAGAGCTTAGTCGCTGAGGTGCGAGGGCAGTCGTTTGGAAATTTTTCCGCCGGGCATCCCTCGTTTGCCAGCACATTTAAGATGATAGGCGAAATCCCAGGTTTGAGTTTGCTTTTTTATCTATGTGCAATCTAGCACGCTCTGTTTTTCTCCTTGTATTATTTTCATATTATCGATATTAATATTGGCAATACTTCTAGCACACACCATAAAATATTAAGAATTGAACACGCAGACGCTCGTGATGTATTATATGTTATTGGCTTTTGCAACTTGAAAAACTTGTCCACTTCAACGAAAGGACCGGTGGCCAGTGTGGCGGCTGCGACACTTGGGCGTCAATGAAACACCTCAAGCGTGAATCTGCTTATCGTAGCGCAAAAATCGTGAGATCATCTCCTTTGAATATGCGTGACGGGTTCATTAGCGAAGACCGTTCTAACGACGGCGCTCAAGTTTCGGAAACTCAAAAAGTGCGCCGACTCGTTTGCGACGGTGCTGAGAAAAAGCTCAAGTTAGTCACTCAAAAAAGGTAAGAAGTTGAAGGCATTTTTATCAGTATCATACTTAGCAAATTCTTCAGACCAAAGTGGGCCGTGGATAATGGCCCGGTAACCCCGGCATTCGCCACTGGACTCAGCAACCGTATACTGAACCGAAGAAAGCGATTGAGTCTCACTAAACTGGTAGACGCCAATGTATCTTGCCCAAGCGCTGGAGTTGTGTCTAGTACTAAATTTGATAAAACTGGAAGAGTAAGATACAACAGGCTTATCAAGATGCGTAAAACTAAAATGGAAAAACGAAAGTTGTTGTTAACAGGCGGTAGTGATGGACATGCCCGTATCTTTGTTAGAGAGCACAGCGACCCTAGTTACAGCATGTTAGGATCATTTCACAACATGGTATAAATAGTTTGTTGTTTTCTATTTGCTTTTAACATGCGTTGCAATCAGAATGCACCAGTACAAAAGGTGGACTTTTTGCCAAGTGGCAGTAACAAGGCAAGCTTCATTGTGATTTAAGACTCCACTTAGCTTGAACATGTCAACGAAGATCTTAATGGCCAGCGCACGCGGTCTTTTTCAATTAAACATTGAAACGAATGTTATTGATCGTCTTGCAATGTTTCGCACAGCTGAAAGCTGGGATGCTGGTTCCTTTGTGGTATGGATATTCAACGTAAACAGGCCAATTTTATTAAAATCATATGATAGCTTGGTGAACGAGATAGTAGGACAATGGTGTGTGTACTTGGTCGACAAGGGCGAGTCGGAATTGCAGATCTCCAATCGCGCTGTAAAGTCGCCACCTTAAACTCAAATGGTCATGTCAAAGGGGCTGTATTTAGCTCTGATGGCAAAGACTTGGTGACTGTGAACAGTCAAGGAACCATAAACATCTGGTGAGTGTTGCAGTTGATGAACTTCTATATTAGATTTTGAGGAACTTCAAGGGATTTGCGAATGCACAGGTGCAAACAGCAGCTATTTAGTAATGAGGTGACCAACGCAGTGACGGTTGCTCTTTCAAGGAACAACGGTAAGTCTCCTCCTCTGTTGCATGCCTTTCTATTAAATGCCGAAAAAGATCTGCTTGCGGTTGGAACTACCAATGGTACTGCAGCATACTACACTAGATGGTATTAATGCATAGTTCCCTACCTTAAAGCATTGTGACCGTTAAAATAGGCAAGGAGATACTACAGAGACAAGCATTACTCCCTTTGTGAGTCTAACGTTAAAGATGAAACTGCCATCTAATGTATCTTTTATAGATAAACACGAGTCTAAATACTGGGATAGATTGCATGCACTTTAGTCACGATGGTAAAATGTTATTGATTAGTTCGAGCAAAACAAAAGGTAATTGCCACGCACTCAACGTTGCTGATGTATGATCATATTATTCCAAAGATGCTCTTCGAATTATCGACACTTCAACTGGATACACTATTTCAAATTGGCCGACTAGCACAACACCCTTGGGTTATGTGTTTAGTAGTGATTTCAATCGTGAGAGTACGGAGTTGGTTGTTGGAAATGCGCGTGGTAGGGCGCTACTCTTCGCGGTTACTTCTTGAGCGAATGCGCTGAGTGCAGTGAAATATTTTCGTGTAAAAACAAATTAGTCTTATTAGTTTTCTCCTGTCTTTACATGATGAACAAAAATATGAACTTGTTGACGTCACTTTTGCACCGGCGTGATGTGAAAACTGATTTTTTCAGTGACATAAGAGTGCGTGTTGTGATCTTCAATATTCGTGTCACTGAGTTCCAAGTTCAAAAAATCCATATGTGTGCTCTTCTGTTGAGTTGTCAAACACTATATCAGATGCAATTAAACCACTGTCTCACCTCAAAAAAAGGACCCGCATGCCACACTCCTACATTTAATTTGACGATCACATTACCTATCCTTCAGATTGAGATCAAAGGTCCTTCTATTGCACTGTACTTACTAGGAATTTGGAAAACCTCTACATCTTTAGTACTTGGGAATTCGCTTAAAGACATCGTTGCTGTAGAAACAGCCAAGTACCTATGAAAGAGCTTTAGGACTCAACGAGGACAGTCGCGTGTTTGAAATCACACCAAGGCTCGACACTTAGCCCCATAAGGCACTGCGTGACGTTTCCGTGGTATGTTATGGCGTTAAAACTCAGACCTCTATTCTCAACTCGGAATATATAAAGGCGAGGTATGTCCGAACATATTTTCAGTTGCAAGTCCTTGAGTTTTCTAGTTGGAAATTTTCATTTAAATGCGACAGTCAACTTTTGTTACCTTCTCACTGAAAATTTCACCGTCCTTTTGCCAGCTAGCGATCTATAGTAAGAAATGAAGTCGTTATTCGAAGTCAAGAACGTGGTAAAATTTACCTGTCCATATTCTGAGAAGTTTGTGCTATCAATTGCTTTGGGTTGCAGAGTGCATATTTGTTGGTTATCATGGTTATCACTGCGTTCTATTTTGCTCTTGGCGATAGTCTTTAATCTCTTGAATCTCTCAGAGCGCTTAACAGTTGCACAACCGTACGTTTTATTTGAGTATCTGGTTGTAAGGGAACTTGCCATGATATTCTCAACAGACCCGAAGTTTCACGCACTCCTTTTTCATATATACTCCTACTTTTGCTTCTCGACCTGCACGCATTTGGAGTTGCCTTAAGAACCTAGACTGCGCAGCCGCCGACCCGTGGGACCCGTCCTGCTGCTGCTGCTGCTGCTGCTGCTGCTGCAGTTTTCTTTGATTTGCAATCTGGTAACTGTGTAGTCAACGAGATATTAGGGCATCGTAGCTCGCAGCTGCTACTAGGAGGTCTCGCAGGAGCTCGTAGATCATACTTTACACATATTAAGAGACTATAGTTCAATATTCGCACCACATACTCTAGAGTCAATGACTTTAGTAAACGATACGCCATTCATGGTAGGAATAAAAGACCGAACACAAAATATCCTGCGCGCGGGCGAAATACATGCTACTGAACCGTCCAACTTCGGCGACATATCTGACTGACGCGCTAAACATACTCGTGAGTAGATAGTGCGGAGTGCAATTTTGAGCAACGATCTCGTGTTGTACAGCATAAACTTGTTGCTATGCATGTACTTTCTTTCAAGCAACCCTCCTCACCAGGTGCAGCTTGTACACTGCATTCACAACTTGAAGTACAGCACAATAGCTTCCTGATATTAGCTCGAGCGGGGCACTGTCGCCTGAATTATCGTCAATCAAAGCGGGTGACAGCATCAGGAAACGGTCGAACCAGCCGAGGGCCGTTCAAGAGAAAGACGGCAACGACAATGAAAGACTCTACACCTTCAACCAACCAAGTTAAAGTAGGTCGTGAAACTCGGTCACTCGGCAGAGTAAGTGTACTTCGCTCTGATTTCAATCTGCCTTTACAAATTTCGTCACAGATTGAATATTCGGCAACCTCGAGCTCCCGCAACTTCGTGCAGTCAGCTCAAGTGAATGACTGTGTGAGAAGTTATCAAGTAAGACCGCGATTCATGTGTCCGTCAGATGTTAACAGCTTGTCAAAACGTAGGTGCAAGGATTTTCGGCTTTCCTGAGTCAAATACGTCACACATCTGTTCTTTCGAAAGAGGATGAGCTAGAACTTACTCTTTTCATACAACGGGGAAATAGACTCCGTAAGCTACGAGAAGAGATGTGCTCAAGTACTAGTGCAGTGGCTGACCTGCAACATTTAACTGAAATTTCTGGACTGGTAACTCGATATGCATTCTTAGTATGTAGTAGATTTGACAAACGTATGTGTAGTCTGAGCACGACGTCTCATCGATAATAAAGCTTTCGCGAACAGCGAAAAAGGTGCTGATCGAGCATAACTTACGCTTGGTCATAAGCGTTGCAAAAAAGTATACGGGAAGGGGTATAGTTTTTGACGATCTAGTGCAAGAAGGTATTGTGGGTCTTATTAGAGCCATAGAAAAGTTTGATCCAGCGAAAGGCTTCAAACTTTCAACATACTCACATTGGTGGATACGTCAGGCGTGTTCCCGTGCCGTAACTGAACAGCAAAGGACAATCCGACTTCCAGTCCACGTGCGTGACAGCATGGTAGGATTTTGAAAATGTATTATGCTACAGAGCTGAACCGTTTCGTAGGTACGAGCGCTCAAACTAAGTGCCTCTTTGGAGATAAAATTGGGAAAGAAGCCAAATGCAGAGGTAAACATATTAAACGCATTTCTGTGTCAGCAAGACTCATCCTCGTCGTTTACGTTACGCAGCTTCTCGCAAAAGAGTTAGGAATAACTTTAGATAACCTCAAATTGTTGCAGAGCTCTTCTCAAGCGATTTTAAGTTTAGACGATCAACAGGTTGGTGATCACGAGAGTGAATTTATTGATAGAAATTCCTTCGTTGACGAACCTTTAAGCCCAGTGAAGACTGGGATTCTTAAGGATGAGCTTGACATTATCTTGTCTACTTTACCAACAAGGGAGAGGAACATACTGAGAATGCATTATGGCTTAGTGGGGCCTGATGGCAAAAGCATGTCTCTGAAAGATATTGGTGACACATATGGGCTTTCATGCGAACGTGTTCGTCAGATTGAGACGTCTGCAATAGACAAGTTGAGACATCCATTGCGTGCAGTTTCACTTGCTGAACACCTCGACGAAATATGAGGTACAATGTAATAGAAACAATTTCTGCATAAAATCAAACTAGCATGTATTCAGATTACTTCAAACGTAAGTTAGACGAACTAGAAATTATCTAAAACTGGAAAGGAGCCGCTGATGAGACCGTCAGCTTTACTGACGACAGGTTTTTCAGCCTGGTGGCCTCGAAGAGCTCTATTTCCATCGGCGCGCAATATTGTTGATGTAGTTTTCCTGTATCGAAGAATCCATCAGCTAAAAGACGAGGGTTGAAAGTAAAAGTGCTCACACTTCTGCTAAACCTATGCCGGATTCCCTTGAAAGGGCTTCATGGCCTTGTCGCAAACCCACGAGTTGTTCTTGAAACACATGACTTGTCGAGCTTCTGGTTGTACCTTGTGTTCTAGCATGAAGCACTTCGGGGTGCAGGAAGCGAGTTTTGTCGTGCATCACAGGTAGAAAAGTCGGTACATACTTGGGACACTCCTCTCTGACTTCCGCAAGCGTGGGTCTCAACTATTATATTCCGTTAATGTGCAAAATCGTAGTATATGTTTTCTAGCGTACCTTCGGCCTTTTGCGTGCTGTCACATGGCTCAGTGCTGCACAACTTGTTTGGCTTTGCATGCCTTCGCATTCTACGTAATCCCGTAGATTTTGAAAACTACCCGTTACCTTCAATACATCTTCCGTGTTTATACAAGTTCGACCCTAACTCAGCGCTCACAACGTAACGTAACGTAATAATAGTAGTAGAAACGCCATACCTCGAGAGTTGCAATATCTTTTGCGCTGAGAGCAAGCTCGACTATATGGCTGGATTCATTTATGTAACACACTTGCATGATCAATCTTGGTCGTAAATACCGTACTAAAAGCTGACTTAACAGCTCAGTGCTCTGCTTTCTCACCGTGAATGTTGCGCCACAAACCTGCGGTAGATCGTTCAAGTACCTGACGAAATTATAGAACCAGCATGCTTCGTACCTGTGCCACTGTACGTAATTGAACTATGTGCAATAAATCCGGCATAGAGCGCGTAGCAAGGCGACTTCGAGGTTGTGAAACCTTCCCTCGGTGTCGTTGACTGCCAGGTTTGTTGAGCCAGCAACGAGTCTGTTAAAAAGTCGAGCAAAGAAAAAGACGAGAATTTCCCGTGATCCATTATCGTCCGATATAATTTACTCATCACATATTATAGCGTTGCGATGGTCGATTCGTTGTTGTAATCGTGCATGTTATAATTTCAAAAGATTTTCAACTTCGTAATAGATGCTACTTTGATATTGAAGTAGTACACCGTTAAATCACTGGAATATGCGATGTCACGCTATCTTGGCACATACTCAGATAGTCTTGCGAGTGGTATAACACACATCACTTCTTCGATCATTAGTCATATTCAACGATATATGGCGGTAACGCTATTCGTGTATTTTGTACTCGCCTCGAGTTGGTCGCTGAAGTCGCATCGCAACGTAGGCGGCGGTCGAGGTGTGGAGGGTTGTGGCATAACTCTTCACAAATCCGCGACAATTATGACGAAGGGAATCTCAGTTGGTCTTTCGAAGGGTCACGCTGTCACCGCAAGAACCTTGGCTCCTCGCCCTGGTTCGCGCAAGGGGGTAAGCCAACGTGTTTATTCGTCGCTCTCGTACTAACTTTGTTGTTTTTCTTCTCATTCAGCGCTGTGGCAAGCGAGTTGGTATGATTCGTAGTCTAATCCGCGACGTCGCGGGCTCTGCACCGTACGAGAAACGTCTCATGGAGCTTCTCAAGACCGGTCGAGACAAGCGAGCCCTGAAGCTTGCGAAGAGAAAGGTATGCTGATCGTTTTAGGGTTTTCTCGCGCTCTCTGGGTGAATTCGACGTACTTAACGTCCCAAGACGGTGCGCTTGAACTTCAGCACAGTCGCGATTGATGTGAAAAATATTGTCTTGGATTCGCACGAATATTTTTGTATACTGACGATTCGCTTTGAACAGCTTGGTACGCACTTGAGAGGAAAGAAAAAACGTGAGGAAATGGGCAACCTTTTGCGTAAGAAAAAATAGCCGCATTCCTGCGAAAGCTACTGAAGGCAATGAGAATTTTAGTTTCATAACCTAGCCTGCCCACATGTTATTACAGAAAAGCGGTTTACATGAACTGCCCACCAATGCTCGTGCGCTCGAAAACTACCTGAGAAGATTTCGTGAAATCTGTTCACGAGCACTTGCAAGTGCCTGTGAGAGTGGGTGTTCCATTCCAGCGAGCTCTGATGTCGAATCGTGCATGCAGACGCGTTGATAAATACCATCCGGATCGATCTCGAGAATGATACCCTCGTCTATGAGTTCGTCGATAGCTAGCATGCACACATCAAAGTGTTCGAGAAGGATCTGCTTTTCCAATAGCCCGTTGGTGAGAAGTGATAGCGCACCATACAGTCCGTGCAAAACGGTGGCGATGATAACTTCGTTCTCGGAACTTGAACTAGTCACATAGATTTGAAAATCACTAGCACATCGATAAACTACCAGGCTGTTGTCCAGAACGAGTACGTCAAGTTCGTGTTGCGTAGAGTGACTGGTTTTGCTAAAAATTAGTTTTTCAAAGCTCATTTGCTTCTGAACATTTTTCCTATGTGAGTGTGAGTTTAAGTATTTTCGAATCATTCGCT
>Ga0222714_10001030_pt1 | contig 31673 bp, 40 predicted proteins | sample C33_3DmetaG_FD_165048 | JGI IMG/M metagenome (GOLD analysis project Ga0222714, IMG submission 165048) | Estuarine water microbial communities from San Francisco Bay, California, United States - C33_3D | ecosystem: Environmental > Aquatic > Marine > Unclassified | place: USA: California... | reverse complement strand
CGCCCCCGGGGGTAGGCCTGAGGAGTCCTCAGAGGCTGCTACAGGGCTATGCTATCGGCAGGGCAGGCAGGACCATCAAGCCCATGAGGCAGGCATCAGCAGGTCCATCCACGGCCCTATCAGCCTACAGCAGGACCCATCTCGGCTGGGTACATGGCCGGGCGGGTTCTGGCAGGGGAAGGCCTGAAGGGACGTCATTCAGGATGACTGACCAGATGACGGACCAAGAACATCCTACTTGCGCCGATCCAAGCCATACCCTATCCAATAAAATCAGAGGGTTAGAGAGATGATGGCGGATCAGGGGAGAGCCAAACTACTCCCCAGTCCGCCACTTTCCTCACCCGGATGTCTAAAGTGACTGTAGGCTGATCCAGCTTGCCTGTAGGATTGGTTCAGACAAGCGTCCGTTTTGGGTGGCAGTCATATTTGGGGGCAGGTCTATGGGTTTGGTGTCATCGGTCCGGCCGCGCGCTCAGGTCCAGCGCAAGGGCCTTTTCTTCTGTTCCGTTCCCGACGATGGCGTGGTGAAGATCAAGCCCAACAACGGCCAGACGCCCACGGCAGTCTTCCCCAATTGCATCGTGCTCGCCCCCGAGATCCACGCCGAACTCGTAAGGCACTCAATCACCTTCTAGCATCCGATGAAGGACAGGTTTCCTCTCAAAGGTATCCCCTGGATCGTGAATGCCTGCGCCGATGCGGATGAATATCGCAGCGGTCTTGAGATGCTGGCGCAAGCAACTCTTGGAAACCAGATCCCGGTGTTCAACAGGGCGGAAGCTGTTCTAGGGACGGCCAGAGACAAGATCATCGAAACGGTTTCAGGTATCGACCATCTCATCGTTCCGAAATGCATCAAGTTCGAGCCGAAGCTGCCGAAGGATTTCAAGGAAGCTTTCGCGCGGGGAGGCTTTGACTATCCGGTTCTCGTGCGGCCGGCCGCATCGCAGACCGGGCGTGGGCTAATCAAAGTGGATGGCCCGGAGGAATGGGACAAGATCTTCACGATCGATTGGGCCGGCCGCTCGCTTTATATGACCCAGTTTGTCGACCGGCGCGACGAGGACGGCCGTTTCACCAAGTTCCGCGTCGCGTTCATCAACAAACAACCGTTCCTCCGGTCGGCCTATACACGGGACGAGCCTATTGTTCATGGTGTTCCGAGAACTCCGAAGAGCATCCGCCAAGAAATTGCCAGCATCGAGACACTTGGCAAGAACGAGACCCTCAAAGCAATCATCGCCCAGCTGGGCAATCGAATCCGTCTAAACTTCTGGGGGGTCGATCTTGGGTATTCCGCTGATGGCGATTTTGTTTTCTTCGAAGCCTCGGCGGCAATGAGCATCACGTCCAGATCCAATACCCCTGACGAACATCTTCTTCTCTTCGCTCCAATCCTGACGCCTATCTATCAGGCGCTGGCGCTGGCGATTTCAAACCCGAGGTCTTGGAACTGCTGGCCGGAGGCCAATATTCCCAAAGCGGCAAACAGGAAGTCCGGATGAAGACAGGCGGCGCGACGGGCGCGCCAAGTCCAGGATTGCTGTTTTGCGCCGTGCCGGAGCGTGGCCGTGTCTACTTGAAGCCCAATAATGGCCGCAGGCCCGGAGTGGTTCTTCCAAACTACATTGTCTTCACGCCGGAAATTCACCAGCCGCTGGAACAAGAAGCCGAGACCTACTGGCATCCGGCAGAGCGGCCGCTGCAAGCGAGATCTTCGGGCTGGATCGTCAATTTTTGCGCCGATGCCGATGATTATCGGGATGCATTGCAGCATTTGAAGCGCCGGTGCGGCTCGGTGCCTGTATTCAATCGGCCAGACGCCGTTCTTCAGACAGCGCGCGACAGGGTGACGTCACTGCTGGAAGGGATTCCGGGGCTTGTCTTGCCGAAATGCCTTCGCTTCAGCCCACTCCTCCCCGAAGATTTTGAGAACGTGTTTGCCGAGGAGGGTTCAGTTACCCCGTTCTGATCCGCCCAACAGGTTCGCAGACGGGCTTTGGACTTGTCAAAGTCGATAGCCCCGCGGAATGGGAGAAGATCTTTTCCATCGACTGGGCGGGGCGAGAAATCTACATGACCCAGTTCGTCGACATGCGCGATGAAGCGGGCCTGCACTGCAAGGTCAGGATTGCCTTCATCAACCGGCAGCCGTTCTTCCGGCATGCCTTCTCGTCGCCCGATCCGATTGTGCGGACGCTTCCCCGGACAGCGGAAAGTATGGACAAGGAAATCGAATTCCTCGCAGGACTTGAAAGAAGACCTGCGGTCCGGGCGCTGGTCGCAGCTCTGGCCGAGCGCGTGCGGCTCAATTTCTGGGGAATAGATATCGGGATTGGCACCGGCGACAGTTTTCTGTTCTTCGAAGCGACTGCCGCCATGAGTATCACGCAAGCCTATAGCACTCAGGAAGAGCATGACCGTCTCTTTCCAGTCCTTCTCGAACCGATCCATCAAGCTCTGTCGGCTGCTGTCGGTTCACCCGCCAGTTGGGACTGCTGGGCCAAACCTAGCGGACATGGAAAACAGGGTCTGGACCGCGAGAAAGCCCAGCACTGACCTTCAAACGCGGGTCGTGCCGTCAAGAGTGAGACCAGTTACACCGCTTTGCGGCGGCGCTTGGCGATCCAGACCGCCACGCCGCCAAGGATGGCCAGAAGGCCAAAGTCGATCACCGGTATGCGGATGATCTCGTTCAGCTGGGCCCAGCCGCGTTCGGAATAAACTACAAAGACCGCGCCGGCAAAGATCGCAAGTATGACGCCGCGCACCAGACGGCTGAGTCCAAGGCCGTGCATCTGTGTCACGATGAACATCGCCGCAAACCCGAAGAGGAACATCGGCCAGATCTCTTGACCAGCGACAAGCGCGACAGTCACGCCATGCACGAGGACAGAGACCTCAAGCGTCACCGTCCACCACTTGTTGGTGTGAACACGGGTGAACACAAAAGCACCCTGAATGAGCAAGAGGAAGGTGTAGAAGAACCCAAGGAGGTGACCGGGCGTCGTTTCCATCGGGTGAAACCAGTAGGTATAGGTCACAGCCCAGGCAAAATAATAGCCGTGGTAACGGATCAGCATTGGCCGCAGGGATTTCAGCCAGCCGCCGCCATAGCCAAAGAACAGGCCACGCCGGGGCGCTTCGATCATCAAGACGACGATCAGAAGGAAGATGACCGAAATCTGCGAGGAAAACACCGAAGTGTCCTGCGCCAGACCGTCATACCAGACGGCGGTTTGCAGGTAATGCAGAGCGATGAATGTTGCCGTTCCGGCAAGTCCGATCCAATTGGCCAGATGCATCCGCCCCCGGTCGCGAAGCTCGTCGCGGTGGCGCACGGCCCAACAGATCAGACCCCAGAAGAAGAACTGGTGTGCAAGGTAGAAGCCCCAGGCCGTCGCGCGGCTCGCCCAATCGGGATCAATCCGTTTCCAGTAATACCAGGCCGCGCCTTGATCGGGCAGGTGCGGGAAACCATCGAGGAAGGGCTGAAGCGTCAGGATCGCAATGGTCGCCAGAACCGCGCCGGCGACCGAAATCCAGAAAGCTTTCCAAAGGGGCGAAATGTTACTCATGAACCACCTACGCTACAGGGCCCGAACCGGATCAAAAATCGACAGACACGCCCGGAAGATTGAGCGCTTTCATCAGGTCCCGAAGCTCTTGTCGCGCGGCGACGTTGGAGATGTTGAGCTGCGAGACACCGATATCGCGCAGGTCAAGTAGCGTCAGGCCACGCGGAAACAGCTCGCGGAAGATCACCCGCTCGTTAAAGCCGGGGGCGATGCGAAAGCCAATGCGCCGCGACAGTTTGGTGAGAGCCGCTTCCATCTTTTGCTTGTTGACCATGTTCTGGGCGCCAAGGCGGTTGCGCACCACGACCCAATCGATCGGCGGCAATCCCGCTTGCGCCCTCAGTTGGCGCGCATTCCACACCATCTCTGCATAGACCGAAGGGCCGGTAATGGTCTCGCCGTCGTTGTCGACATGGGCCAAAAGATCGAAATCTATGAAACTGTCATTCAGCGGCGTGATGAGCGTGTCGGCCAGCGAATGCGCGACCTGGCTCAGGCGGGTGTGACTGCCTGGGCAATCGATCAAGATGAAATCGACGTCAGGCTCGAGCCCCGCAACGGCCATCGACAGGCGATGATCAAAGACGTTTTCGCCCGGTTTCAGCGACGACTGGTCAATTTCCGGGAGCTCATGATAACTCGGTGTCGGCAGGTCAAGACCCTCGGCAACCAGATACCGCTGGCGGTTGTGCATATAGCGCGCGAGGCTTTTCTGCCGCAGGTCCAGGTCAAGCGTGCCAACCTTGTGGCCCATCCGCGCAAGTGCTGTCGCCACATGCATCGACACGGTCGATTTGCCCGCTCCGCCCTTTTCGTTGCCCACGACGATAATATGCGCCACGTGCTCGTCCCCTATTGTTTCTTGCGGCCACTATAGTTTGTGCCATCAGCAAGGGGAAGCACAGCAGAGCCGGGCCAAACGGAAATACGTCGCTTGACTTTGTGGCCCGCGAGCCCCATGTGCAGTTCGACCGAAGCCTCCTGCCGCGTGAGCAGTGCGCCGCCCTCGATGAAGTGGCCGCGCGAAGGTTCGGATCAACTGGTTCCCACATTCACGCAGGGGTGCCGCGCTTTGGCGGTGCGTGTGCAATTCGGCGCGCGGGTCAGCCCTTGGCGCAACCCTTTGCTGATGTCTCGGCCGTTCTGGCCGTGGCGCATGATGTGCGTATGCGACCGCGCTGCGCCTTACAGGATACGACTATGGACTTTGATATGCTGGGCCTCGCGCCCCGCTTGATTGCGAAACTTGCCGAAAACGGCATCACCGACCCGACGCCGATTCAGGCGCAGGCCATCCCGCACGCCATGAACGGCCGCGATGTGATGGGTCTCGCCCAGACGGGAACCGGCAAGACCGCGGCTTTTGGCCTGCCGATGCTGGATGCACTTCTCAAAGACGGAGGGCGGCCGTCGCCCAAGACCACCAAGGCGCTGGTTCTCGCGCCTACCCGCGAGCTGGCCAAGCAGATCGCCGACAACCTCACCACCTATGCCGAGGGCAGCCATCTCAAGGTTGTTCTCGTGGTGGGTGGCGCGGGCATTACCGGCCAGATACGCAAGCTTGAGAAAGGCACCGCCATTCTCGTCGCGACCCCCGGCCGCCTGATCGACCTGCTCGACCGCAGGGCCGTGCGACTGGATGAGACGCGCTTCCTTGTTCTCGACGAAGCCGACCAGATGCTCGACCTCGGCTTCATTCATGCCTTGCGCCGGATTGCCCCGCTTCTTGCGAAAGAGCGCCAGACTATGCTCTTTTCGGCCACGATGCCCAAACAGATGGCCGAACTGAGCGAGGCCTATCTGTCGAACCCGATCCGCGTTCAGGTCAACCCGCCCGGCAAGGCCGCCGACAAGATCGAACAATGCGTCCATTTCGTCGGCGCTGCCGCCAAGATGGATATGCTCGTCGATCTGCTCGACAAGCACCGCGACGAGCTGGCGCTTGTGTTTGGCCGCACCAAGCACGGGATGGAAAAGCTGTCGCGCAATCTGGCTGCCAAAGGCTTTGCCGTCACCGCGATCCACGGCAACAAGAGCCAAGGCCAGCGCGAGCGGGCGATTCAGGAATTCCGCGATGGCAAGGTGCGGGTGCTGGTGGCAACCGACGTTGCCGCCCGCGGCCTCGATATTCCGGGCGTGAAGCACGTCTACAACTACGAGCTGCCGAACGTGGCCGAGAACTATGTCCACCGCATCGGCCGCACCGCGCGCGCCGGCGCTGATGGCATGGCGATCGCGCTCTGTGCGCCGGACGAGATGGGCTATCTGCGCGATATCGAAAAGGCGATGAAAGCCTCGATCCCGGTTGCCACTGGCCGCCCGTGGGATCCGGTCGCGCCCGAGCAGCCCAAGCGCCGTGGCGGTCCGCGCCGTAGCGGAGGCAAGCCGTCCGGAGCGTCCCACAGCGGGCGTCCGGCTGGGGCAAAACCGGCGTCAGCGCCGGGGCGTCCCGGTGGCTTCAAACGCCGTGGCAATGGCGGAAAGCACGCCGCAAAGGCCTAGGGCCTGAGCGGATAACGGTCTGGTTCCTCGAATATGTCGATAGCCAAGGTCCCCGCGGTCGCCCTGACCGCGTGGACCACCCCGCGCCCAAGCAGATAGGTCTCGCCGGGGCCATAGGTTTTGGAGGTGCCGTCGATCGTAAAGGTCAGCGCGCCTTCGATCACCGGGCCCCACTGAAGCCCGTGGGAATGCGGCGGCATCTCGAAATCCTGATGGAAAGTGAAGAACGCCGCCAGCCCCTGATCCGAACGGATTGCGCGGATTGTGACGATGTCTTGTGAAATCGGCACATCGAGACGCGGGAACTGGTCGAATAAGACTGGAAAGGGCATGACGGGCCTTGGCTGATTTTTCGTCTGACCCTAGCGACAATCGCCCAAAATGCAAAACGCCGCCCCGAAGGGCGGCGTTTCGTTTTGAGTAGTCGTCAGGCCTAGAAGCCGAGACCGGCGTATTTGTTCTTGAACTTCGACACGCGGCCGCCGGTGTCGAGCAGGCGGGACGAGCCGCCGGTCCAGGCCGGGTGAACGGTGGGATCGATGTCGAGCGACATCTGATCGCCCTCTTTGCCCCAGGTCGATTTCATCTGGATCACAGTGCCATCGACCATCTTGACGGCGATGAAGTGATAGTCGGGGTGAATACCTTTGCGCATAGCGGTGCTCCTTATGCGTCAGCGGCGCTGTCCAGCGCCTTGTAGTTGCTCACCTCGGCGATGCGGGCCGATTTGCCGCGACGCGAACGGAGGTAGTAGAGCTTGGCGCGGCGGACGCGACCACGACGAACAACAGTAATGCTGTCGATGTTGGTCGAGTGCAGCGGGAACACACGCTCCACGCCTTCGCCGAACGAAATCTTGCGAACGGTGAACGAACCGGAAATGCCCGAGCCATTCTTGCGGCTGATGCAAACGCCTTCATACATCTGAACGCGGGTGCGGGTGCCTTCGGTCACCTTGTAGCCGACGCGAATGGTGTCGCCGGCTTTGAAATCGGGAATGTCCTTCCCAAGGGCGGCCACTTGTTCCGCCTCGAGTTGTGCGATCAGGTCCATCTGATGCGCTCCTATCTTGCTTGCGGTTTTTCCCGCAAAGGTGATGTGCCTCAGAGCTCTCGGTCTTCTTCCGGGTCGCCGCAGCGCCCGCCAGAGATCAGGCAACGTTCCTTTTCATGTCATTCCTTCCGCTCCACCCCGCCGAAGAAAGCAGGCCGATGAGCAAAGAAAGAAATCCGGACGACTCAGCCGAGCCCCGGACGGGCGGTGTATAGGCGTCTTGGGGTCCGCGTTCAAGCCTTGGTTTCAGGCTTGAGCGAGGTCAAGTTCCTCGTTCCGTCGATCTGCTACACTGGGTCACAGACTCGGAGGAATGTGCCATGAGAATAAAGGACAAAGTCTTTGTTGTTACCGGCGGCGGCAGCGGCATCGGGCGCGCCCTTGTGCTCGCGCTTCTGGCGCGCGGTGCGCGGGTCTCTGCCGTCGATCTTCGGCCGGAAGACTTGGCGACACTTGGCCGTGACGAGGTGGCCGGAGAGCGGCTATCGACGCATCTCGCCGACGTTTCTGACCGCAAGCGGGTCGAAGAGCTGCCAGAAGAGGTGATCGCAGCGCATGGAGCGGTCGATGCGATCATCAATTGCGCCGGTGTGATCCAGCCGTTCATCGATTTTGCCGACCTGAGCTATGAGTTGATCGAGCGCATGATCAACGTGAACCTGTGGAGCCAGATTCACATGATCAAGGCCTTCTTCCCGCACCTCAAGGCACGGCCCGAGGCACATATCTGCAATGTCTCAAGCATGGGTGGCTTCATCCCCTTTCCGGGCCAGACGATGTATGGCGCGTCGAAAGCGGCGGTAAAGCTCTTGTCGGAAGGCATCTATGCCGAAACCCTGGGCACCAATGTCCATGTGACGGTAGTGATGCCCGGCGGGGTCGATACCAACATCTCCCAGAACTCAGGCGTACCGATGCCCAAAGGCTCAGGGGAAGCGGCAAAGAGCATGAAGCCGGTGCCCGCCCCCGAAGCGGCGCGGATCATTCTTGACGGGATCGAGGCCAACAAGCTCCACGTCCTTGTCGGGAAGGACGCGAAGACGCTCAACGCACTCATCCGGATTATGCCGGAAAGGGCGATCCGCTATATCACCAAACAAATGGCCGGCTTGGTCAAAGACTAGGGCGTCTTCCTTGCCTCATGGGCCGCCCACAGATCGGGGCGACGCTCCTTGGTGATCTTCTCCGCCTGCGCCTTGCGCCACTTCCCGATCTCGGCGTGATGGCCCGACATCAGGACGGGTGGGATCTCGCGCCCCTGCCAGACGGCGGGCCGGGTGTATTGCGGATGTTCAAGAAGCCCTGCGGAAAAGCTTTCCTCTTCGGTCGAGGCGGCATTGCCGAGAACGCCAGGCAGGAGCCGGATCGTAGCATCTAGAAGCGCCTGCGCGGCGATCTCGCCGCCCGTCAGAACAAAATCGCCAAGGCTGACCTCTTCGATCCCGAAGTGATCGAGAACCCGTTGATCGACGCCTTCGAACCGCCCGCACAGAAGCGTGACGCCATCGCAGGCCGCGAGCCTGCGGATCATCGGCTGATCCATAGGCTTGCCGCGCGGCGAAAGGTAGATGAGCGGCATGACCCCGCGCGCCTCGGATCGGGCGGCGATGATCGCCTTTTCCAGAACGTCGGGCCGCAGCACCATCCCCGCGCCGCCGCCGGCGGGCGTGTCGTCGACATTGCGGTGCCGGCCTTCGCCAAACTCGCGCAGATCATAGGTCTTGAGCTGCCAGAGCCCCTCGTTCAGCGCCTTGCCCGTCAGGCTCTCGCCCAGAACGCCGGGAAAGGCTCCGGGGAAAAGCGTGATGACCTGAGCTTGAAAGGCGCGGGCAAGCTCGGGTGTCTCGCCCATAAGATCGCGCGGCTTCAGCGACGCCTTGATCGACTTGCGCCCGATTGACCTGCCGGAAAGGGGGGTGTCGGTCATGTAGCCCCTCAGCTGTCGAAAAGGCCAGCGGGCGGGTCGGCGATGATCCGTCCGGCGGCCAGATCGACCGTCGGGACAGCCGCCTGGGTGAAGGGCAGCAGGACCGTCGATTTCGCGCCGGGGCTATGGATTTCGAGAAGATCCGAGGCGCCATGGTTGAGGACGGCCTTCACCGTGCCCAAGAGCTTCCCGCCCGCGTCATAGACCGACATGCCGATCAGGTCGGCGTGATAAAACTCATCGTCCGGCAGCGAAGGGAGTTGGTCGCGCTCGGCATAAAGCTCGATCCCCTTGAGGGCATCGGCATCTTCCTTGGTGGCGACGCCGTCGATGCGGGCGGTCAGGGCGTTGGAAGCGGCCCCCGTCAAGATGATCGTGGCAAAGCGGCGACCGTCCTTGGCGTAAAGGGGGGTATAGTCCGCAATCGCCACAGGATCGGCGCAGAAGGACTTCAGACGCACTTCGCCTTTGACCCCAAAGGCCCCTGCAATGGCGCCAACAATGACACGAGATTCAGACATGGCACGTCCCTGTTTGCCGCTTGGGCAGTATCAGTCGGCAATGGCGCCTTGGCAAACCCCTTCCCACCAGATGCCTCCGGCCGCGTGGCAGCGGTCGGTGTCGATCTGGAGTTGCATCGCCATGCCAAGGCCGAAGGCTGCGATCGGGATCAGGAGTTTGCGAAGAAGCCAGAACATCGAAGGTTCCGTAGAGAAAGGAGAGGCCCGCGCGATTGGCGCGGGCCCGATGCTTGGATTATTCCGAAGCGTCTTCCGCCGGAGCGGCAGCTTTTTCCGCCTTCTTGGCGGCGCGCTCCTGAGCGGCCTTGCCCGGAACGGCTTTCTTGGGGTTGCTGCGCTCTTTCTTGGCGACAACGCCCGCGGCCTCGAGGAAGCGGGCAACCCGGTCGGTCGGCTGGGCGCCGAGCGAGAGCCAATGCTTCACGCGGTCGACGTCCATTTTGACGCGGTCTTCGCTGTCTTTGGCGAGGAGCGGGTTGTAGGTGCCCAGCTTCTCGATGAAGCGGCCGTCACGCGGCATCCGGCTGTCGGACGCAACGATTGCGTAGTGGGGGCGCTTTTTCGAGCCGCCTCGGGCGAGACGGATTTTCATAGCCATGTCGATTTCTCCTTTGAATGGCGTTGTGACGGGCAAAGGCCGATCAGGATTGGTGTTGTTCGTGGTGCTTGATGACTTCCTGGATGATGAAGGCCAGGAATTTCTTGGCGAAGTCCGGGTCGAGATCGGCCTGTTTCGCAAGATCGGTGAGTCGTGCGATCTGGGCCTCTTCGCGGACCGGATCGGACGGGGGCAGGGCGTGTTCGGCCTTGAGACGGCCGACAGACTGGGTGTGCTTGAAGCGCTCGGCCAGCGTGAAAACGAGGATCGCATCGAGCCGGTCGATCGACTCGCGGTGCGATTTCAAAAGCTCTGCGGCGCGGGTGGTGGCGTCGGTCATGGCGGGTCTCACATCTCGAACTCGGGGCGGGGATAGCGATAGGCCACGCTGCCATCGATATCCGAAGCCGGATCGCGCTGGGCGCCGAGGCGCTCGACAAGCCGAATGGCGCGGGCGTTCTCCGGGTCGATCCAGCTGATCAGCGTGCCGCGGTTGAGCGCGAAGAACGCGCTGTTGCGCGCGGCTTCTCCGGCTTCGAAGGCATAGCCCTTGCCCTCGTTCTCGGCGGGAAAGAGAAAACCGAGCTCCAATTCGGGATCGCCGGTCTCGTGGTTGAGGACGACAAAGCCGACCCGCTCGCCGGTGGCTTGCAGTTCGACCGTCCAAAGGCCGGCGCCGCGAAGGACCCAGCCGGCAACCATCTGGATGAAATCGCGCCAGGCGGCATCGGGGGTCAGAGGCCCGCCGATCCAGCGGCCCCGCTCGCCGGTCACGATGGATTCAAACAGCGGATAATCCTCGAGGTAGGGCGCCCGCAGAATGATGCGGCCACGCGCGATGCGCGGCAGCGAGGCACAGATCCGGTCGACCGCAACGGCGGCCTGGCCTGTCATGGGCTTCTGCCAGGGTTTCACAGTCATGCGTGGGCCTCCGGTCCGGGATGACGCCAAAGCTCGTCAGTTCCCATGTTGGGGTTGTCATAGGTGCGTTCATAAAAGGCGCCCATCTTGCGGGCGAGAGCCTTGGAGCGTTCGTTCGAAGGCAGGATATTGGAGGTCATCGTCGTCAGGCCGAGCCTGTCATAGGCAAAATCGCGAACAGCCATCGCAGCCTCAAAAGCAAAGCCCTTGCCTTCGCCGTTCTCGAACATGACCCAGCCAAGTTCCGGCTCGGGCCAACCTTCGGGATTCCAAAGGCCAACGATCCCCACGATGTCGCCGGCCTTGGTCTCGACCGTCCAGAAGCCGTAGCCATGCAGACACCAGTGACCGACCGACAGCGCAAACCAGCGCCAGGCGTCGTCGCGCTTGAGGGGGCCACCAAAGCCCGCCGAGCGCACGGGATCGGCATAGAAAGCGATCACCGGCTCGATATCCCGAACCGCAGGGCCGCGCAGGCACAGGCGTTCGGTCTCGATCACGGGCACATCGGGAAACATCGTCGCCATCACGCCGCCGCCCCCAAAGGATGCCGGAAACGGATCACTTCGGCGCCGGACGGATAGGTATGGCGCCCTTCCTCGGTGCAGCCAAGGCTTTGGGCAAGGCGGATCGAGGCAGCGTTTTCCGGCGCGACAAGCGATTGCAGCGGCGCCATACCCTGCGCCGCCGCCCAATTACGCACCACGCGGGCGCCTTCAGCCGCAAGGCCCTTGCCTTCGAACCCATCGAAGACAATCCAGCTCAATTCCGGCTCGTCAAGGGTGATCGGGTGCCAGATCGAAATGCGGCCTGCCGGTTTGCCGGTGCCGGTTTCGGTGGCGAAAAACGCGCCATAGCCACGGGCCTGCCAATGGCCGAGGTGGATCATGCAGCTGTCCCACGCCTCGCGCCGGTCAGTCGTCGGGCCGCCAAGAAACTTGCTCCGCTCGGTCGCGCAGAAATCGGCGAACGCCTCGTAGTGGCCCATCGTGAAGGGCCCGAGGGTCAGACGCTCTGTCGTCAGCGTGGGTATGAGCGAGGCGGCGGTCACGTTACTTCTTCTTGCCAAAGCCCGAGAGGTTGCCGGGCAGCTGCATCCCGCCTCCAAGGCCCGGAAGGTTGCCCGGAAGTTTCGCGCCCATCGCCTTGGCCGCCTCTTCCAGTGCCGCAGGGTCATTCATGTCGGGCATACCGCCGCCCTTGCCCATCAAGCCTTTCATCATCTGCTTGAGCGCGCCGCCTTTGCCCATCTTGCCCATCTTCTTCATCATGTCGGCCATCTGCTTTTGCTGCTTGAGCAGGCGGTTCAGTTCCGACACTTCAAGGCCCGCACCGGCAGCAACCCGCTTCTTGCGGCTCGCCTGCATCAGGTCGGGATTGGCGCGTTCCTTCTTGGTCATCGAGTTGATGAGAGCGATCTGGCGCTTGAGCATGGTGTCGTCGAAGCCGGCGGCGTTCATCTGTTTCGACATCTTGCCCATGCCGGGGAGCATCCCCATCATGCTTTCCATGCCGCCCATCTTGAGCATCTGCTCAAGCTGCATCTTCAGATCGTTCATGTTGAAACGGCCCTTCTGGAACCGCTTCATCATCCGCTCGGCCTGTTCGGCTTCGATGGTTTCTTGGGCCCTTTCGACAAGGGCCACGATATCGCCCATGCCGAGGATGCGGCCGGCGATGCGGCTCGGCTCGAAGGTCTCGATGGCATCCATCTTCTCGCCGAGGCCGACGAAACGGATCGGCTTGCCGGTCACGGCGCGCATCGACAGGGCCGCGCCGCCACGGCCGTCGCCGTCCATACGCGTAAGGACAACGCCGGTGACGCCGATTTTGGCGTCGAACTCGGTCGCAACGTTGACGGCGTCCTGACCGGTCAGGCCGTCGACCACGAGAAGCGTCTCGCGCGGCTTGACCACGTCGCGCACATCGGCGGCCTGCTGGATCAGCTCCGCGTCAATGTGCAGGCGGCCTGCGGTGTCGAGCATATAGACGTCATAGCCGCCGAGGCTGGCTTGGGTCTTGGCGCGTTTGGCGATCTGCACCGGGCTCTCGCCCTTGACGATCGGCAGGATATCGACGCCGATCTGCGCGCCGAGAATCTGCAACTGCTCCATTGCGGCGGGGCGGTTGGTATCGAGCGAGGCCATCAACACGCGCTTGCCCTCGCGCTCCTTGAGGCGCTTGGCGAGCTTGGCGGTGGTTGTCGTCTTGCCCGAGCCCTGAAGGCCGACCATCAGGATCGGCGCGGGCGGGTTGTCGATCTTGAGGGCGCCGGGATCCTCCGCGCCGGTCAGCACACCGATCAGCTCGTCGTGGACGATCTTGACGACCTGCTGGCCCGGCGTGACCGACTTGGTCACGGATTGGCCGGTGGCCTTGGCTTGAATGGCGTTCACGAAGTCACGGGCGACCGGCAGCGAGACGTCAGCCTCGAGAAGCGCCACGCGCACCTCGCGCAGGGCGGTCTTTACATCATCTTCCGAAAGAGCGCCTTGCTTGGTCAGCCGGTCGAAGACACCTGACAGGCGTTCGGAAAGTGATTCAAACATGCCTTGGTCTCCTTCTGACCCGTTGCACCATGATCCCAGATAGGTCGGGACCGCTCATATCACAAACGCACCGAAATGCGCTCAAACGAATTGCGCGCCCACGGGCGCAACGCGCTGGTGGACGGCGATCCCCGCAATTGGGCGAGGACCGGAAGGCCGATGCTTCCGGATGTTGCGGGGCGTGTATGCGCGCGCGCCCACAGAGTCAAGCGCAGCCAATCCACATCGCCCTTGTGCCGCCGCCCAGACCGTGACTGGAATTGCAGCATGGAGACAACTGATGACTGATACCTTTTGGCAGGATCTGGCAAATATCCCCACGCTTTCGGAGGCTGAGGTTATCCCGCGCTCAGACGGTGGGCGTCTTTACCCGAGCCTCATCGCCGCCGAATTCGACGGATACCGCCCCTTGATGATCGACCTGACGCTTCCAGCTGGGGCCGGCCCGCATCCGCTGGTCATCTATATTCACGGTGGGGGCTGGGTGATCGGATCGCCCAAGATCACCAACGGGACATTGCTGCGGTTTCATCCCTTCGAGCGGATTGTCGGGGCGGGCTATGCTTTGGCGCGGATCAGCTATCGCCTTCTGAACGAGGCGAGGTTTCCGGCCCAGCTTGACGACGTGCGAGCCTGCATTGGCTATTTGCGTTCGACGTCAGACCAATTCGGCCTTGATCCCGAACGGTTCGCGCTGCTGGGCGAGAGCGCCGGAGGGTATCTGGCTCTGATGGCCGGACTTGCAGAAGCGCCTCGCGAAAGCGAGGTTGCCTGGCCGCCCGCCAAGGCAGTTCGGGCCGTGGTGAATTGGTATGGCGTGACCGATCTTTCGACCATTGCCTCTGGGGTCCATGAAAACGGGGGCTTGGCCAAACGGTTGTTTGGTGAGACGATAGACGCCTCTCGGATGCGGTCTGCCTCGCCCGTCGCTCATATCAGCGCCAAATCACCGGCGGTTTTGACACAGCATGGCACCGCCGACCGCGTCGTCCCGTTCTCGCAAGCCCAAGAGTTGCACGAGGCGATGACAGCGGCTGGAGCCCGGCACCAGCTCGACCCGATAGACGGGGCCGACCACTGTTTCTGGAACGCGCCCGATACGACCTTGATGGATCGGATTCTTCAGTTTCTCGGCGAAGAACTCTAGCAAGATTGGCCAAACCTCCGACGAGTTTCTTGCGTTGGCGAACAGAAAGGCTAGTTTCGGCGCTATATATGTGAGCCTCCGCACAGAAGGTCGCTTTGGAACACTGGGACGAGATCAGAACCGCCTTTCAGGTGGCCAAGTTGGGAACCGTCAGCGGCGCGGCCGATGTTCTGGGAGTGCATCACGCGACCGTCATCCGCCATATCGACGCGCTTGAAGCGCGGCTTGGGGCCAAGCTCTTTCAGCGCCACGCGCGCGGCTATACGCCGACCGAAGCCGGGCACGACCTCTTGCGCGTGGCGGGCGCGACCGACGACCAATTCCAGCAGCTTGCCGGGCGGATACGCGGGCAGGGCGAGGGGGTGATCGGCGATCTGGTGGTGACGTCTTTGCCGCTGGTAAGCCATGTGTTGACGCCGATCCTGGTCGGCTTTCAGCAGGAAAACCCCGGCTTGCATATCCGCTATCTGACCTCCGATCGCCTTTTCCGGCTTGAATATGGCGAGGCCCACGTTGCGCTTCGCGCGGGAAACACACCCCAAGAGCCGGACAACGTCGTTCAACTCTTCGGCCAGTTCCGCGCGGCGCTTGTGGCATCAGACGCCTATGTCGCGCAGCACGGGATGCCCAAGGACGAAGCCGATCTGGCCAATCATTGGTTCGTCGCCAACGACGCAACCGGAAGCCGCGCGCCCTGGAACGACTGGATCAAGGCGCTTGCCGGCCCCGACCGCATCATTTTCCGCACCAGCGACGACAAGGCCATGCGCAGCGCAATCCAGGAGGGCGCAGGTATCGGCTTTGTGGCCAACTGGGAGGCCGAGAACGAACCCAGCCTTCATCGCGTCTTGCCGTGCCGCGAGGCGTGGTCAGTCAGGCTTTGGCTGGTGACCCACGTCGATCTGCACCGGACCCCCAAGGTTCAGGGCTTCTTGCAGTATCTGAAGTCGCGCGCCCATGAGGTCACGCTTTGATCCTCCGTGCTTATCAGGGGCATGTCGCCATGTTCCTGTTTTCTGCGCTGGTTGCGGGGTCGTTCTCGCTGGGGGCTCTGGCGGCCGACCTGATCTCGCCCGCGGCGATCAATGCTGTCCGGTTCTGGATCGCTGCCGCCATCATCGCCGGAATCGCGATGGCGCGGGGAGGCATTCCCGCGTCGACCTTCCGCGCGCCGTGGCGGTATCTGATCCTTGGCGGGCTTTTCGCGATCTATTTCGTTCTGATGTTCGAGGGGCTGAAAACCGCCGCGCCGGTGAGCGCAGCGGCGGTTTTTACCCTTACCCCGATCCTGTCGGGCTTTTTCGGCTGGCTGCTCCTGCGGCAAATGATGACGCCGCGCATTGCGCTTGCCCTCGCGGTTGGCGGAGCGGGAGCGACCTGGGTGATTTTCCGGGGCGATCTCGCCGCGCTGCTGTCGCTCGATATTGGCAAGGGCGAGTTGATCTATTTCTGGGGCTGTGTCTCGCACGCGATCTATACGCCGATGGTGCGCAAGCTGAACCGGGGCGAGAGCGCCTTTCATTTCACTCTTGGGATGCTGGTTGCCGGCGGCCTGATCCTGACGATCTGGGCCTGGGGTGATATTCGCGCGACAGACTGGGCTCATCTGCCGGCGATTGTCTGGATCACGCTTCTTTATACGGCGATCTTCGCCAGCGCGGCGACCTTCGTTCTCTTGCAATTCGCCACCCTGCGCCTGCCCTCTTCCAAGGTCATGGCCTATACCTACCTCACTCCCAGTTGGGTCATCTTGTGGCAACTGGCGCTGGGCGACAGCGCGCCCTCGGCGATCGTCCTCATAGGCTTTGCCGTGACAATCGGGGCGCTGCTCTTACTCCTCAAGGAGTGAGGGCTGGGCAAGTTCGGCATCGAGAAACCGCTCGAAAGCGTCGAGGTCGAGCCCCTCCATCATGCCAAAGCCCTGCATCCAGACGCTGGCTTCGCGCAGGGCGTCGGGCTCCAGCTTGCACCATTTCACCCGCCCGCGCCGTTCCTGGCTGATCAGGCCCGCGTTGGTCAGAACCGTCAGATGCTTGGAAATCGCGGCGAGCGACATCGCAAAAGGCTCGGCGACGTCGGTCACGGCCATGTCGTCTTCCAAAAGCATGGCAAGGATGGCCCGGCGGGTCGGGTCGGCAAGGGCGGAAAAGACGGTGTCGAGCGATGCGGCCATGCGAAAGATCAACGTCTGGCCGGGACGAATGTCAACCAGTTGGTTGAATATACGATTTGGCAACGGTTTGGTGCAGGCGGCGCCGCTCCAGCCTTCTCCGACCGCCAGTCGCTGCCGGAAATACCATTTATATCAGCACCTTGCAGTCAATGTCGCGCCCCTATCCCCACGCTTGACTCAGTCCGCCCCCCGAAATAGCAAGGCGCAGGTTTCATGAGGGGGCTCAAGCCCGTGTCCGACCAGGATTCGAAGACCGATGCAGAGCGCCTCCAGGCGCTGAGTGCGCGGATCGCCAAATCCAAGAAGGCGGCGCCGGACGAGCACCACATGAAGAAAGACTATTCCCAGGCGCAATTGGCCTGGCGGATGGTCATCGAACTGGTGGCCGGTCTGGGGATCGGTTTTGTCATCGGGTTCGGCCTGGATACCCTCCTGGGGACCAAGCCGATCTTCCTGGTGATTTTCATCTTCTTCGGCTTTGCGGCCGGCATCAAGACGATGCTCCGCTCGGCCAAAGAGGTTCAGGCTAAACAGCTGGCCAAACTGGCCGGCGAAGACAAGGACAACTGACGTGGCGACCGAAACGCACGAAGAAAGCACCGGCCTGGTATTTCACCCGCTGGACCAGTTCATCGTCAAGCCGCTGTTTGGCGAGGGGCCGATCCATTGGTACACGATCACCAACGTGACCCTGTGGATGGCGATCGCTGTGGTGGCCGTTCTTGCGCTTTTCGTATTCGGCAGCCGTGGTCGCGCGATCGTCCCGACCCGCACTCAATCGTTTGGCGAAATGATCTACGGCTTCATCTACAAGATGGTTGAGGACGTGACCGGCAAGGACGGGCTCAAGTATTTCCCCTATATCCTGACGATCTTCATCTTTATCCTTTTCGCCAACTTCCTCGGCCTGATCCCGATGTCGTTCACCACGACTTCGCATATCGCCGTGACCGCGGTCCTTGGTTTTGGCGTGTTCATCATCGTGACGCTGATCGGCTTCATCAAGAACGGGGCGAGCTTTCTGTCGCTGTTCTGGATGAGCGATGCCCCGGCGCTTCTGCGCCCGATCATCGCGATCATCGAGGTGATCTCCTACTTCGTCCGCCCGGTCAGCCACTCGATCCGTCTTGCTGGCAACATCATGGCGGGCCACGCTGTCATCAAGGTTTTCGCAGGCTTTGCCGCAATCGCCCTGATCAGCCCTGTTTCAGTTCTGGCAATCACCGCGATCTACGGGCTTGAAGTGCTCGTGGCCGGTATCCAGGCCTATGTGTTCACCATCCTGACCTGTGTCTATCTCAAGGACGCGCTGCATCCGCACCACTAAGGGGTCAGGTCCTCAATCACCGCAATTCCATCGTAAGGAGAAAATCATGGAAGGCGATATCGCTCAACTCGGTCAATTCGTCGGCGCCGGTCTGGCTGCCATCGGCTCCGGCGCTGCCGCAATCGGTGTCGGCCACGTTGCCGGTAACTATCTGGCGGGCGCCCTGCGCAACCCGTCGGCCGCTGCTTCGCAGACCGCCACCCTCTTCATCGGCCTCGCTTTCGCCGAAGCGCTCGGGATCTTCTCGTTCCTCGTCGCACTTCTGCTGATGTTCGCCGTCTAAGACTAAAGACGTGTCCTTACGGTCGGGGCGCGCGGGGGACAGTTCCCGCGCCCCCGATGACACTTTCAGGTCCGACGGAGAGACGAGATGGCAGGCGAAACGACAACGGTCGAACATGCAGCTGATGCTGCCGCGCACGGGGCCGAAGCCTCGGGTGCCGGTATGCCGCAGCTTGATTTCTCGACCTTCCCCAACCAGATTTTCTGGCTTCTGGTCACGCTTGTCGTGATCTACTTCGTGCTGTCGCGCATCGCGATCCCGCGCATTGGCGCGGTCCTCGCGGAACGTGCGGGCACGATCACCAACGACATTGCTGCAGCCGAAGAGCTCAAGCAAAAGGCCGAGGACGCCGAAGCCGCCTATGACAAGGCGCTTGTCGATGCCCGTACCGAGGCCTCGCGTATCGTCGCCGAGGCCAAGGCCGAGATTCAGGCCGAGCTTGATATCGAGTTGCAAAAGGCCGATGCGGCGATTTCCGCCAAAACCGCCGAAAGCGAAAAGGCGATTGGCGAAATTCGCGCCGGCGCAGTGAAGAGCGTAACCGCAGTGGCCAAGGATGCCGCCAAGGAAATCGTCTCGGCGCTGGGTGGCAAGGCTGATGCCAAAGCTGTCACCGCGGCTGTGACCGCCCGGATGAAAGGGTAATCAGATGAAAAAGCTCGCAACCACCGCGCTTCTTTCGCTGGCCGCCTCGCCCGCTTTCGCGGCGTCTGGCCCGTTCATATCGCTCAAGAACACCAACTTTATCGTTCTTCTGGCCTTTATCGTCTTCATCGGTGTCCTGTTCTACTTCAAGGTTCCGGCGATGATTGCCGGCCTTCTCGACAAGCGGGCCGATACGATCCGCGCCGAGCTTGAGGAAGCCAAGGCGCTGCGTGAAGAAGCCCAGACGCTGCTCGCCTCGTATGAGCGCAAGCAGCGGGAAGTTCAGGCTCAGGCCGAGCGGATCGTCGAGTCTGCCCGTGACGAGGCCGTAAAGGCCGCCGAGCAGGCAAAGGCCGATATCAAGGCCTCTGTGGTGCGCCGTCTGGCCGCCGCCGAGGATCAGATCGCCAGCGCCGAAGCCGCCGCGATCCGCGAAATCCGCGACCGCGCTGTCAGCGTGGCCGTGGGCGCCGCCCGCGATCTCCTCGCTGCGCAGATGACCGCGACCGACGCGAACAAGCTGATCGACGACTCGATCGCGACCGTCGAGGCCCGCCTCAACTAGGGGCTGGTGAGGAATCGGAACGGCCCGGCGCTTTGGCGACCGGGCCTTTTTCCATTTGGGCCTAGCGGTTCATTTCGTGTTCGAAACGCTTGCGGGCGATGGCTTCGTTGCGATCGGCCTTTTGCTGCTCGAGAAGCGAGCGCTCGACGAAATTGAGATGGGCCACGACCGCATCGCGGGCGCCTTCGGGATCGCGCGCTTGAAGGGCATCGTTGATAACCCGGTGCTGGTCCAGCAATGTCTGCCGCGTGGTGCGCTGTTTGAACATGATCTGGCGGTTGTAGAAAACACCCTCCCGCAAGAGCTGATACATCGAGCGCATCATATGAAGCATGATCACGTTGTGGCTCGCCTCGATGATCGCAAGGTGGAAATCGGCGTCGAGCGCGGCTTCGTCTGCCGGATTGCGCTTGCCGTGCGCCGCTTCCATCTTGCGGAAAATGGTGTCGATCACCTTGAGGTCTGTATCTGATCCCAGCCGTGCGGCGCGCTCTGCGGCAAGCCCTTCCATGTCGCGCCGGAAGGAGATGTAGTCAAAAAGGGCCTCCGGGTGGCCGGCAAATAGCTTTACCAATACTTCCGAAAACGCCGAGCCCAGAACATCGGCCACGAAAACACCGGCGCCCGCCTTGCTGACCAACAGGCCGCGATCCTGAAGATCAGCCAGCGCTTCGCGCAAAGAAGGGCGGGAAACCCCAAATTTATCGCTGAGTTCACGCTCTGAGGGCAGCCTTTCGCCGGGCCGCAGGATCCCGCGCAGGATCAGCGCCTCGATCTGACGAACGACGCTGTGCGAGAGTTTTTCGGGCTGGATCTTCTCAAAGGGCATGACGGCTCCTACCGATTGGTCAAAACATAGGACCAGAACCGCCATGGCTCAACAAGAAAGGGCCGCGCTGATGGCGGCCCTTTCCGGCAACACTGATTGCCCTGTCAGCCGTTCGGCGTGATGATGATCTCGACCCGACGATTCATGCGGCGGCCTTCGGCTGTGAGGTTGGTGGCGATAGGTTGATCCTCGCCGCGGCCGAAAGAAACAACCCGGTAGGGCGAAACGCCGCCATCCATCAGGACCGAGGCCACGGCACGCGCGCGGCGTTCGCTCAGGTCCTGGTTATAGGCCGCGGTGCCGACGTTATCGGTATGGCCGACAACATTGACGGTCGAACCGGGATAGCGGTTGAGGTTGGCGGCCAGAGCATAAAGATCGCTCCGCAGCGAGCCGGTCAGCGAGGCCGAGTCGGTCGCAAAGAGGATGTCTTGCGGCATGGTCACGATCAGCTGGTTGCCGGTGTTGACGATGCCAACCTGGCTGCCCATCTGGGCGCGAAGTTCGGCCTCTTGCTTGTCAAGCTGGTTGCCGGCGATGGCGCCGATGGTGCCGCCGATGATCGCGCCCTTGATAGCGCCGTCCTTGCCGCCGCTCGAGTTGCCGATGATCGCGCCCATGCCGGCGCCGATCAGGGCGGCTTGCTGGGCGTTGCGGTTGGGGTTGCTGGGGTCGGTCATGGTGCAGGCCGTTGCGGCAAGAAGCGCCGAGAGGGCAAGGGCAGCAGATGTTTTTCCGTAGGTCATGGGTCAATCCTTGCGTCCTAGGCCACAGGCAGGGAGCACCCGTGTCTTTGCCTGCAAGATGCGCCACCCGCCGGTGCTATCCAATATCAGGAAGACCGGTTCGGCTTGTTCTCGCCTATCAAGCCTCGAGGCGGGCGCTTTCGTATGCCAGGATCGCCCGCTTGACAGGCAGGCCCCAGTGATAACCTCCAAGCCCGCCCGATTTTCGCAGCGCACGGTGGCAAGGGATCAACAGGCTGATCGGATTGCGGCCCACTGCCGTGCCGACGGCGCGGACCGCCTTGGGATGGCCGATGGCGTCCGCGATGTCGGAATAGGTTGTGACATGGCCCGAAGGGATCGCAAGAAGCGCCTCCCAAACCTTGATCTGAAACGGGGCGCCAATAAGGAAGAGCGGGGCGCTTGCAGGCTCAGCTCCGAAGGCAGCCTCGACCCATGGCCGAAGGCGCTCGGCATCCTCGACATAGCGTGCCTTGGGCCAGCGGCTGGTCAGATCGCTCATCGCATGGGCCTCGCCAGTTTCGGCAGAAAAGCCGATACCGCAGATGCCCTTGCCCGTGCCCATGACGAGGGCAGGGCCAAAAGGGCTATCGAACCAGCCCCAGAAGATCGTGAGGCCCTCGCCGCCTTTGGCATAATCGCCGGGGCTCATGGCCTCCCAGCGCAGAAACAGATCGTGCAGCCGACCGCTGCCACTCAGGCCCACAGCGTCAGCTGTCTCGAGGGTGGTGTGCCGCTCCCGCAAGAGCTCTTTGGCCTGATCCAGCGTCAGGTATTGATGATACCGTTTGGGCGAGACACCGACCCATTGGGAAAAGACCCGCTGGAAATGCGCTGGGCTGAGGTTCATTTCGGCCGCCAGCGCCTCGAGCGAGAGGGCGACACCGGGTTGGGCGTCGATCAGGTCGATCGCCCGGCGCATGATCTGAAAGTGATAGCTGCGGTTCTGTTCCATGCGCCGAGGATAGAGCGCTCGCAAAGCCACCGCGACCCGATTCCTGCGCCAAAGAGGCGCTTGCCTGAGCCTTGTCGGGCGGGCATACCCGTGAGCATGGCCAAGCAGCTTTCCTATCACCGGATGCGCAAGATTTTCGAGCGTTTCCATGCCTCCGAGCCCGAGCCCAGGGGCGAGCTTGAGCACGTCAACGCCTTTACCCTTCTCGTCGCCGTTGCCCTTTCCGCGCAGGCGACCGATGCGGGCGTGAACAAGGCCACGCGCAAGCTGTTTCAGATCGCCGATACGCCGCAGAAGATGCTCGACCTTGGCGAAGAGGGGCTGACCGAGCATATCAAGACCATCGGACTTTTCCGCCAGAAGGCGAAAAACGTGATGAAGCTGAGTCGCATCTTGGTCGACGACTATGACGGCGCGGTGCCCAATTCTCGAGCGGCTCTGCAATCGCTTCCTGGCGTGGGGCGCAAGACGGCCAACGTCGTTCTGAATATGTGGTGGCATTTTCCCGCGCAGGCGGTCGATACCCACATCTTCCGTGTCGGCAACCGCACCGGCATTGCCGTGGGCAAGGATGTTGTCGCGGTCGAGCGGGCCATCGAAGACAACGTGCCGGCCGAATTCCAACAGCACTCGCACCACTGGCTCATCCTGCACGGGCGCTATATCTGTGTCGCCCGAAAGCCCAAATGCGCGGCCTGCCATATCCGCGATCTCTGCGACTACGAGGACAAGACCCAATGAAGAAGTTTCAGATTGTCGGGATCGGCAACGCGATGGTTGATGTGCTGACGCGCGCGGACGAGGCCTTTCTCGCGGAGGCGGGGATCGAAAAGGGTATCATGCAGCTGATCGACATGGATCGCGCTGTCTCGCTCTATTCAAAGATCGGCCCCACGAAAGAGATCAGCGGCGGTTCGGCGGCCAACACCATTGCCGGCATTGCCCATCTGGGCGGCCGCACCGCCTATGTCGGCAAGGTCAAGGACGACCAGCTTGGCGCGATCTTCGCCCACGATCTGCGGGCGCAGGGCGCCGTCTATGAGACCGCGCTGGCGCCCAGATCGGCCGAACAGGAAACCGGCCGCTGCATCGTCGTCGTGACCCCCGATGGCGAGCGGTCGATGAACACCTATCTTGGCGTGACCGAGTTTCTTGAACCGTCCGACATTGATCCCGCGATGATGGCCGATGCCGACTGGATCTATCTTGAAGGCTATCGTTTTGACGGCCCCGACAGCCACGCCGCCTTCGCCAAGGCGATCAACGCCTGCAAGGGCCACGGCGGGCGCGTGTCGCTGACGCTTTCCGATCCTTTCTGCGTCGAGCGGCACCGCGACGCCTTTCGCATGATGATCCGCGAGGATGTCGATCTTCTGTTCTGCAACCGCGCCGAGATCCTGTCGATGTATCGCACCGACGATTTCGAGGCGGCGCTGGCGGCTGCGGCTCTCGAGGTCGAGATTGTCGCCTGCACCGACAGCGAGAACGGCGCGCATGTCCTGTCGGGTGGCAAGCGCTGGGATGTGCCGGCGATCCCGACAGATATCGTCGATGCGACCGGCGCGGGCGATCTTTTCGCGGGCGCCTTCCTTTGGGGGCTGACCAACGAGCACGACCTTGAGACCTGTGGCCGCATGGGCTGCGTTGCGGCGTCCGAGGTCATCAGCCACATCGGCGCGCGCCCCGAGGCCGACCTCAAGGCGCTATTCGCCAAGCACGGATTGCTTTAGCCCGCGTCGTCCAGCATCAGGCCAAGCTGACGCCCGCCGAGGATGTGCAGGTGATAATGCGGCACGTCTTGCCGCCCGTGCGTGCGTGTGTTGGAAATGGCGCGGAACCCGGCATCGACGCCGGTGATCTTGCACACCTCGGCCACGGCCTGCATGAAGCCGAAGTGTTCTTCGGCGCTCGCATCGCGGGCAAAGTGATCGAGGCTGACATAGGCCCCCTTGGGGATCACCAGCACATGGATCGGCGCCTGCGGGGCGATGTCGTGAAACGCAAGCGCGTGCGCGTTCTCGAAGACAGTCTTGTTGGGAATTTCCCCACGCAAGATGCGGGCAAAGATGTTTTGCGGGTCGTAGGTAAAGTCCATCTGGATCCTCAGTCGTCAAAAAGATGGTCGGTCTGCGCGATCCTGCGGGCCACGTCGGCCGGGACTGACAGGAAAGCCTGAAGGGCGGCGGCGTTGTCCTCAAGCGACGCGATTTGGCGCAGGCGGCTGTGGCTGGCAAAATCGGCGTCGCGGAGGCGTTCGGATTCGAAGACAACATCATACCGGATCGTAGGCAAGAGCCGGGCGAGCGTGTCGGGCGTTGTCTCGTCTCCGGCAAGGCCGACACGGCGGGCATGGCCGCTGAGATAGTCGTCGGTAAACTCGCATTCGACCTCGAGAAGGCGGGTCTTGGAACGGTCCGAGAAGAAATCCTGAATGAGGTCGATCGAAGAGGTGTCGAGGCAGATCACAAGCTGATCGGTCGCGTGATAGTCGAACAGCATCCGCATCAATGCGCGGCGATGGCGCGTGCGCTTGCCAAGCGAGGTCTGAATGCCGCCCAGATCGGGTAGAGGCGTGGACTCCTCGTTGAACAGATAGGCAATCCCCTGAATGCCCGAGACCTGCCGGATCGCGTCCAGAAGCCGCTTGCCAACGTGCCATTTCTTCGAGGCGATAATCAAAAGCTCGCGGTCGCGCCCGAGGCTTCCCTCGGATTCCCAGAACCGCGCAGCAAACCGCCGGCCAATCCGCCCCCGCCCGGTGAGAAACTTGTAAAGGCTGCGTCCTTCGTCAGAGATGCGGAAATCCGTCCGGCCCGACGCATAGAGCCGCCCGAGCCGTTTCTTGAGTTCTTTGGCCTCGGGGCTGATCTTGCGGGCGAAAAGCGAATCCTGACCGAGCAGAAGATCATAGTGATCGTTGCAGAAAACGACCGGCATTCCATAATCTGTGAACATCAGGAAAGTCAGCGTTCTGGCGCGTATCTCGGCGTCGGGGACAAGGTGACGGACGAGCGTCTGAAAGAAGGTCTCGTCGGGAATCCATGAGGTTCGAAAAAACCGCATCACATCGTTTCGTTTTCGGGTGAACTCGAAAACCCGCTCGACTGTCTGGCGCCGCAGGCACCACCACTGGCTGCCGATCTGAACCTCGATGTCTTTCGGGATCGCCCGTCTCAGGCCAAGCCATCGTTGGATCCAGAATGACCAGTAGAAAAGCTGCTTGTGCTTTCTTTCGTTGAACCAGTGACGATAAATCAGCCGGTCTTCCTTCATGCCGGTCTTGATCCAGTCGCTGGCGAAGAAATCAAAGCTCTCGATATAGTCAACATCTTCGGAATCGAGAAAGGCATGGGCATATTCGGCCGACTTGATCGCCATGCAATCGCCCGACAGCATATAAAGATGGGACGCCCTCGGAAACGCCTCGAGCGCGATCTCAACTGCGTTGAGCGTCGCCTGCACGAGGCTCCATTCCCCCCAGCCGCATTTCACGCGCTTCTTGGCAAAAACGACATTGGGATTATTGGCCAGACCGCGTTCAATCTTCTCGAAATCACTCGCGCTCGAGTTGGCGTCGAAGTGGATCGAAATGTAATCGCCCACGGCCGTGAGCATTTCGGCCTGCTGGATAACCGCTTCGGGATCCTTATGGCAGAGGAGGATGAAGGCGATCTTTGCCATTTCCGAAACAATTACCTGATCGAGGGCCTGTCAGTTTCTTCTTGATAGACTGAACAAACGTTGAATAAACACCCTTAGTTTGTTCTGTTGGGTTAAAGATCATAAGGAAAGTGCCGCGGCAACAGGCTGATCGGCAACGGAGTTTGAGGTAGATGGGATTTCCAGGTACCTGGATTACCGAAAGCGAAAGCATGGTCTATCGGGTTGTTCCAAAGTGTGCGTGTTCAACGATCGGCCAGATCATGTTCTATTCGGATCATGGCCGCTTCTTCGACGGCGATATTCACGACTCGACCGAGGGACTACACAAATGGTCCCAAGAGGCGAGCCAGCCGCTGATCGAGGCCAACGTCAAAGGCCACAAGTCGCAAACCTTCACCTGTGTGCGCAATTCCTTACACGCGGATCCTTTCGTCGTTCTTCGACAAGATCTGCGGCATCCAGCGCAACGGCAAACGCTATCGCGGCAACCTTGTGCCAATGCTCATCCAGAAATACGGGATCGAGGTCGGAAGCCCCGAGGACGGGTTCGAGTTTGACCAGATCAAGAGCTTCCGCCGCTTTCTTCTCTTCGCCCGCGACACGATCCGCTGGCGGCGTCCGATGGAGCCCGATATCCACTGGTCGGCTATGTCGGGGCATATTTCAACTTTTATCGTCAACGGCGGCAGCTACGATCAGATCTTCTGGACCGAGGATTTCAATCCCGGAATGCAGAAGGTGCTCGATGCGGTCGAGACGCCGCACAAGGTCGATCTGAAAAAGATCCCGCGCTTCAACGAAAGCGAGGGGCACGGGCCGAAACGGGCGCATCCGGTCGAAGACTATTTCGACGATCTGTCGATGCACTTGATGTTCGAGATCTACAAGAAAGACTTTCAGCTGTTCCGCTACGATTTCGAGAACCCGGCCAACAAGATGCCGACGGGCGAGATTGATCTCGAGGAAATCCACGCCAAGTTGGGCGACTAGCCTGTCGCGTGTGCTCCGGCGGTAAGCGAGAGGAACACGTCCTCCAGGTTTGCCTCTTCGGTTTTCACGTCACGAATGGCGATCCCTGCCTTGCGGACGGCCGCTAGAACGGCTTCCGCCGGAACCTGCGTTGTCCGATAGGTGAAGATCAGGGCGCCATCGTCGCGCCGATGCCCTTCAACGCCTTGGGGCAGATCGGGCAAGAGGGCCGGCGCTTCGGGCACAATCACCATGGTCTTGGCGTCGATCCGTCCAAGCAGGTTGGCTGTCGTGTCGCGGGTAACGAGCGCACCATGATTGATGATGGCGATCTCGTCGCACATCGCCTCGGCCTCTTCGAGATAGTGAGTGGTGAGGATGATCGTCATGCCCTGTTCGTTGAGCTTGCGGACATTGGCCCAGAGCATGTTGCGCAGCTCGATATCGACGCCCGCAGTCGGCTCGTCGAGAACGAGGATCTGCGGCGTGTGCACCAGCGCCTTGCCGAGAAGAAGCCGCCGCCGCATCCCGCCCGAAAGTGTGCGGGCATAGGCGCCTGCCTTGTCCGTCAGGCCAATGAGGTCAAGAATATCGTCGGTCTTTCGCTGGGCGGGCGGCACGCCATAAAGGCCCGCCTGCACCTCAAGGCTCTGGCGGGGCGTGAAAAACGGATCAAGGTTGGGCTCTTGCGGCATGACGCCGATCGAGGCGCGCGACTGGCGCGGGTTCACGTCCTGATCGAAGCCCCAGATGCGGACCTGCCCGGAGGTCTTGTTCACAAGGCCGGCGAGAATGTTGATGATCGTCGATTTGCCCGCCCCGTTCGGCCCCAGAAGGCCAAAGATCATGCCACGCGGGATCGCAAGGTCTATGCCCTTCAGGGCCTCTTTGGGCCCGTTCTTGGCCGAGCCGCGATAGGTCTTGCGAAGGCCGCAGATTTCGATGGCGTTCTCGGTCATTGAAAGGCTTTCCAGTCTTGCCGGTGCGGGTGGTTGTTATACACTAGCCTGATCTATGTGGGCCAGCGCCCGGCGGCAACAGACGAAGGCAATGCAATGACCATTCCCGCCCCCGAAACCAAGATCGTCGAAACCTGGCGTGTGGCCTGTGACGGCGGCGAAGGGGCCCTTGGCCATCCGCGCGTCTGGCTGACCATTCCGCACGACAGGGGCTGGGTCGAATGCCCCTATTGCGATTGCCGCTACGTTCACGGAACGCCTGTCGTTTCAGAAGGCGGCGCGGCCTGAAGAGGCGGGCCGACGACCTGCATACCATGCAGCTCGAATAGTTTTGCGAATTCTTGTGGGCTCATGTCGCCCCCGGTGCTTCCTGCCGCGAAGAAATCTTCCATTGTTCCGGCGGGAAGGAAGGTCACCATCAGGCGACCGGTCTGCGTGCTGTTGCGAAAGCTGTGCGGAACGCCCTTGGGCGCAAGAATGGAATCGCCGGGTGCCAGATGAAAGAGGCTTTCGCCAATCCGAATATCGAATTGGCCCTCAGTCACTAGAAACCATTCGTCCTGATCGTGATGGAGATGAAGGGGCGGGCCACCAGGGGTATGTCGGATTGTATCGAATACAGTCGCCCTGCCGTCTGTATCGGCGGACGAGACCTTGAGATGAAATTCTCCGTTGAGAAAGGCAAAGGGGTTTGCGTCGCGGTCCTGGTTGTTGGGAACCAACGTGGCAATGGGGGCGGCTCGGGACATCTTGAAAGCCTCAAGCAGAGGATCTGCTGTCTCACGAAAGCACGGTATTCGCTGCATTGTGTCTGGAATTGGCGCGGCCTCGGGGCTGGAAGCAACGAGGCAAAGGTGGCATGAGTGTCAGACGCAAGTATAAGGGGAGCGCGCGATGACCTTTGGCAAGGGCTGCCACCTGCACCTGATCGACGGCTCGGCATTCATCTTCCGCGCCTATCATGCCTTGCCGCCGCTCACGCGCAAATCCGATGGCCTTCCCGTCGGGGCGGTTTCGGGCTTTGTGACCATGCTCCAGCGCTATGTCGAGAATAACTCGGGGAGCGACGCGGCAACCCATGTGGCGGTGATCTTTGACTATTCGGGGCGCTCGTTCCGCAACGATCTCTATGATAAATACAAGGCCAACCGCCCTCCCGCGCCCGAAGACCTGATCCCTCAATTCCCGCTGACCCGCCGTGCGACCGAGTCTTTCAACATCGCCTGCAAGGAAATCGAAGGCTATGAGGCCGACGACATCATCGCCACGCTGGCCAATCAGGCGCGCGATGCGGGCGGGCGAGTGACGATCATCAGCTCCGACAAGGACCTGATGCAGCTTGTGGGCGACGGGGTCGAGATGTTCGACCCGATGAAGAACAAACGGATCGACCGCGACGGCGTTTTCGAGAAGTTCGGCGTCGGGCCCGAGCGGGTGATCGATGTTCAGGCGCTGGCCGGCGATAGCGTCGATAACGTGCCGGGCGCGCCGGGCATCGGCATCAAGACGGCGGCTTTGCTGATCAACGAATTTGGCGATCTCGAAAGCCTTCTCGACCGCGCCGGGGAAATCCCCCAGCCCAAGCGGCGGGAGAGCCTGATCGTCAACCGTGAGCAGATCGAGCTTTCCAAACGGCTGGTTTCGCTCGATTGCGAAACGCCGCTTGATTTCACGCTCGACGATCTGGAAGTGCGCGATCCCGAGCCTGATGCGCTATTCGGGTTCCTCGCCGAGATGGAATTCCGCACCATCCTCAAACGCGTGGCCGACAAGCTTGGCGTCGAGCCTCCGGCGGTGATCGATACCACGCCGCAGGGCGCCGATCCGATTTCCGAGCCCGAGGCGCCGAAGGCTCTGCCCTTCGAACCCGATACCTATGAATGTGTGTCCGACACTGCCGCGCTTCAGGTCTGGATCGACCGTATCCATCGGCGCGGCTATGTCGCCGTCGATACCGAAACCACGAGCCTTGACGAAATGCGGGCCGAATTGGTCGGCATCTCGCTTTGCGTCGAGCCGGGGCAAGCCTGCTATATTCCGATGACGCACAAGGCCTCGGCCTCGGATGATCTTTTCGGCTCGGACGCGTTGGCGGAAGGGCAATTGGGGCTCAATGCCTGTCTCGATCTTCTGAAGCCGCTGCTCGAGGACGAGGCGATCCTCAAGATCGGGCAGAACATCAAATACGACGCCAAGATTTTTGCCCGCCTTGGCATTGTCGTCGCCCCGATCGACGACACGATGCTCATGTCCTACGCGATGAACGCGGGGCTGCATAATCACGGCATGGACCTTTTGAGCGAACAGTACCTCGGCCATATCCCGATCGAGATCAAATCGCTTCTGGGAACCGGGAAATCGGCGATCACCTTTGATCGCGTGCCGGTGGTCGATGCTGTGCGCTATGCAGCCGAAGATGCGGATGTGACCTTGCGCCTGTGGGAAACCTTCAAGCCGCAGCTGCATCGCAAGCGCGTGGCGACGGTTTACGAGACGCTGGAGCGGCCGCTCGTGCCGGTGCTGGCGCGGATGGAGATGGCGGGGATCAGGGTTGATCGCGATACGCTGAGCCGGATGTCCAACGCTTTCGCCCAATCGATGGCGGGGCTTGAGGACGAGATCCAGAAGCTGGCAGGCCGGCCGTTCAACGTGGGCAGCCCCAAGCAGCTTGGCGAGATCTTGTTCGACGAGATGAGCCTGCCCGGCGGCGTCAAGGGCAAGACCGGCGCCTATGGGACCGGCGCTGATGTGCTTGAGGATCTGGCGACCGAGCACGCGCTGCCCGGCAAGGTGCTCGACTGGCGGCAACTGGCAAAGCTGAAATCGACCTACACCGACGCCTTGCAGGATCACATCAACCCCGAAACGGGGCGGGTTCATACCTCCTATTCCATCGCCGGGGCCAACACTGGTCGCCTCGCCTCGACGGATCCCAACCTTCAGAACATTCCGGTGAGGACCGAAGAGGGCCGCCGCATCCGCGAGGCTTTTGTCGCAGAAAAGGGCAAGGTTCTGGTCAGCCTCGATTACAGCCAGATCGAGTTGCGCATCCTCGCCCATGTGGCCGAGATCGACGCGCTGAAGACGGCATTCCGTGACGGGCACGACATTCACGCGATGACGGCATCCGAGATGTTCGATGTGCCGCTCGACCAGATGACGCCCGATATCCGCCGTCAGGCCAAGGCGATAAATTTCGGCGTGATCTACGGGATTTCCGGCTTTGGCCTTGCCCGCAACCTGCGCATTCCGCGCGATCAGGCCCAGGGCTTTATCGACCGCTATTTTGAACGCTTCCCCGGCATTCGCGCCTACATGGACGCCACCGTGGCTTTTGCCAAGGAGCACGGTTTTGTGCAGACCCTGTTTGGCCGGAAGATCCACACGCCAGAGATCAATGCCAAAGGCCCAGGCGCGGGCTTCGCCCGCCGCGCCGCGATCAACGCGCCAATTCAGGGGACAGCGGCGGATGTGATCCGGCGGGCGATGATCCGCATGGACGCGGCCATCGCGCATTTGCCAGCGAGGATGCTGTTGCAGGTGCATGACGAGCTGTTGTTCGAGGTCGAAGAGGCCGCAGCCGACGACCTGATCGGCGTCGCGCGCGAGATCATGGAAGGCGCCGCCGCGCCAGCGGTGAAGATGGATGTGGCGCTGTCGGTCGACGCCGGGCGCGGCGCCAACTGGGCCGAGGCACATTAGGAAGGGGAGGGGCGCTGCCCCTCTGCCCTGCGGGCATTCACCCCGGAGTATTTCTCGC
>Ga0222714_10001028_pt1 | contig 31688 bp, 43 predicted proteins | sample C33_3DmetaG_FD_165048 | JGI IMG/M metagenome (GOLD analysis project Ga0222714, IMG submission 165048) | Estuarine water microbial communities from San Francisco Bay, California, United States - C33_3D | ecosystem: Environmental > Aquatic > Marine > Unclassified | place: USA: California... | reverse complement strand
CTAAATTTTTTCGCAACTTGTTCACCTTAATGGAAAGGTTCCTGTGAGCGTTCAATAGGGAAGACAATTCGTCCGTCCTCGTGTTGTATAGGTTTTTAAAACCATTCGCTATGTTCTTCATTTCTTAGTAGTCGCGGACAAATTTTTCGCCATGGAGATGATTCTCTTCTTTAGTAGGAAGTCAATTCTCTTTCGCGCTACTGACATCTTCCTTTCCAGGTTCTTAATCAATTTCTCTTCATTATTAATCTGTTTTGTGTATTCCTTTATTTCCTTTCTGAGTGTGGGTCCATGCCCCTCCCTCTTTCTCAACAGGGTTCTGCGATGACCCCTGTGAATCTTTTTGGTGGCGAGGGTTCCTCTAGTCTTGTAGACGGTTTCATTCATTTCTCGCATTTGTAAGGGATTCACTAACTCCGAAATGCTATTCGCTATGTTCTTCATTTCTTAGTAGTCGCGGACAAATTTTTCGCCATGTTGAGGATGGTCTTTCTCTTTATCATGGAGTATCGCTTTCCCACCTTCCTAAGGTGAAGTTTGATGGATTCAATCTTCTTGTCAATCTTCTCGATGACGCTTTCCAGATCCCTGATCATCTTTCTCTTTTCCGAGGGAGAAACGATGTTGGGCGAGAAGAGACGCGGAGGGCGCTTGAGTTGTGCGATCGTCTTCTTCCACATCTTCTTCATGCCCTTGTAGACCTTGATGGATCCCTGCAGGTTTTGTGCCTCCTCCTTCATCTTCTTTTGGAGAGTTGCGTATCTATTGGCTAGATTCTTCATTTCTTACTAGTCGAGGACAAATTTTTTGCCATTGCGAGGATGGTATTTCTTTTTGCAATCGAGTAGCGCTTCCCCGTCTTCCTCAGTTCGTTTTTGATGGATTCAATCTTCTTGTCAATATTTTTGATGAATCCTTCTAATATTCTGATGTTGGCTGCATTGTCGGATGCGTTACCCGGACGCGGAGAATTATTGCGTCTAGGGCGCTTAAACATCGAGATGGTTTGCTTGTGCATTTTTTTCATATTCCTTAAATTTATAATAAAATCTTGTAAATTTTTCGCCTTTTCCTTCATCTTCTTTTGGAGAGTTGCGTATCTATTCGCCAGGTTCTTCATATATCAATTGTTTATATTTTTTTCATACCATTCCAATGTGGATTTCAGACCCTCCTCGAATTCCACTTTGGGTTTCCAACCGAGTTCCTTTAGTTTTTTGTCCTCGATGAAATACCTTCTGTCGTTGAAGGGTCTGTCCTCCACGAATTCCACGCACTCTTCCACTTTCTTTCCGAAATGTTTGCAGATCATTTCTGCGATGTCCGTGACGCTGTATTCGTCGTGGGTGGCGATGTTGTAGATTTCTCCGGTGACGCCCTTGTGGAGTATGAGGTCGAACGCCTCCACTACATCATCAATGTGGAGGTAAGATCTGAGTGCCCCTCCCTTTCCGTGGACGGTCATTTTCTTCCCCTCCATGGCCGCCACGCAAAATTTGGGGATGACTTTTTCGGGATACTGACCGGGTCCGTAAACATTATTCCCTCGGGTGATGATCACGGGAAGGTTGTAGCTGTGTGCGTACGCCGTAACTAGCATTTCCGCCGCAGCCTTCGTGGCCGAGTAGGGGTTGGTGGGGTTGAGTATCGTACCCTCCCCAAAAGGTTTGTTCCCCTTCGTCTCTCCATAGACCTCGTCCGTGCTCACGTGGATGAACCGTTTCAAATTTTTGTTATTTTTCGCACTTTCCAGAAGCACGTGGGTTCCATAGACATTATTTTGTGTAAATTTCAAGCTATTTCCGAAGCTATTGTCCACGTGGGTCTGTGCCGCAAAGTGCATTACCACATTAATATTTTCCTTGTCCATGATGTAATTCACGAAATCCGAGTCCGCCACGTCCCCCTTTACGAATTTGAAGTTCCTATTGTTAGCGATTTCCTCCAAATTTTTCATATCCGCGCAGTAGTCCATTTTGTCCATCACCACGATATTGTACAACGGGTAGCAGACGCTCAACCTCCTCGCGACATGGCTTCCGATGAACCCCGCGCCACCGGTGACGAGCACGTTCATTTTTATAATTTTTTGTATTAAATGTTTAAATTCCTCTGCCACTCGAGTGCCAGTTCCACGATATCGCTCCAATCCGGGCACACATGTCCTTCGTGGCACAAGTGTGAGCCGCACCTACGGTCGTTGTCCTTCCAGAAAAGTCCTTCACACTTAATCTCTTCCCACATCCAGCCCTCTTCTTCCACCACAGAATTTATTTTGGTTTTAGGGCACAGTGTTTCCAAAGCGACTTCAATGTTTTGTGGATTGTATTTGTAGCCTATCAGTTTGTTATTTTCCATGATTGGAATTGGCAAATGATAGTAAAAAGCGAGATCTGGGTTGCAAATCTTTTTTATCATCATTTCCCTTATCCATTTGGCATCATTAGACGCCAGATACTCTAGTCTACTTTTTATGATTTTTTTATCGAGGACGCGTTCCGGCTCGCCCATGTTTTTTTTTCTGAGTGTCACGGGACCCGGTGAGCTACCTGAATTAAAAATTTAAGATTTTTTGACTTTTAGATAATTCTTAAAAAAGTGAAACGGTTTATATTACTTATAATGCGTGTTTAAATTCGTAACGGAAATATCTTGGGTTACTGGTGTTCTCCACCACATATGGCATACACCCCTTAAAAGTGTTTTTGAAGGATTTTAGTCTATTGTTTGTGTATTTTATGAGTTGTTCTAATTGCTCTAGGAAAACCTTATCATTTTTCACTCTGATGAATTCGTCAACCATTTCCCTAGCCACGAGGAAGAGCGTGTCCACCACGTCCGAAGTGAATGTCTGGCGAAAGAGTTGTTTTTCTTCATTTTTCAGTATGTTTTTCCATTCATTCTCTTCTAGGGTTTTCTCTAGAACTTTTCTGAGGCACGCGTCCCTTTGGGTTTGGAAGTCCCTTTCTGCCAGGTTCGTCCCCCTCGGGTACCACTTGGTGGTCTTGACCACGCCCCACCCTCCCCCTCCTTGACCTGTTCCTCGCCTAACATTTTCCTCGTGTTCCCCTCCAAGTCGCATGATGGCTTCTGCGGCGTCCCTCCCCTTTGTTTTTGGGAGATCCCTTGCAACGGCCAGACGCGTCATTAGCCCGTAGAAAGTGGTATCTCTGCACGGGTTCCCGGGTGCCTGTGGGTGGGGTGCGTTGGGATTATCGCCGGGCTCCCTCGGCACCACCCCGTTGTTGTTTTCCCTAAGCCACCGGTAATATTCGGGGTTGTGCGTCCTCCCTTCGTGGATGTAACCGGTTCTATAGGAGAAAGTGGTGTGACATTGGGTGCACCACATCTGGTCGCAGCCATCCGTCTTGTGGATGGGGACTGCGCACTTAGGGCACGGTCGCGAGGTCCTTCTCAGCATGTGAACCGTTTCAACGAGATCCGGATCGCACATGTGGTTTTCTCCCTCTTCCGTTTCACATTTCATGCAGATTTTCTTTTTGCAGCTCGGGCAGTTCCCATGGGCGTCCATGAACCCCTCGCAATCCCCGAGTGGGCACGGGTAGGTGAATTTGACCGTATTAACGAATTTTTCCTTTTCGTTGTCTAAGTTCACCAGAATTCTGAAATTCCCTAGGGTTGAGTGTCTCCATTTTGGGAGTAGGAGGAGTTCGGGGCTGTGTGTGAGGTCGATGAACAATAGCTTCGAGAATAGCTGAAATAGATTGAGGTGAAATCCCACGAGCAAGTCCCTTTCCTTTTTCTCGCTTTCTAATATTTTTTTGTATCTGTTGACTATCATCTGTGGCATTTCCTTGACATCGCACTTCCAGAAATATGGTTTGTTATTTCTGTAACGGTAGAATTCCCTTTTTAGATTTTTTCTTGCTTCTTTTTTTTGATTTTCATTTCCCAAGAGTGTGGGGAAAATATTATCAATATCCCTAATGTCTTGGACGAACATGCCCACCAGTGCCACGAGGTCGTTTTCCTGCACCGCTCTCTTTTCTGCTACCATAACTCCATAGATTTCAGGCTTTCTGGGCTTGTCCCTGTTGATGAGCACTTTTCCACGATGTTCCCCGTATTCTTTCGCTATCCATGACTTGGGGAAGTTTTCGCACATGAACAGGGGGTCCCAGGCCTCTCCGCAGTGCATGCACTTGGTGTCGGTTTCATTAGCCAGAATGTAGGTCTGGCAGCACCTCACACATGCTCCCTGTTTGCAGGCTCCGCAGTTGACGATTTTTCTCCGGATGGAGGTGGTGCGTTCGCAGCAGATGGAGCAGTCGTCCATTTTTCCAGATGCCTCCCACCGACCCCTTTTGCTACCTGAATGAAAATTTTCAGTCTTGTTCGTCAATCCCCGTTACGGCCTGCGAGCACCAATTTTTACTTGATCGGTGACCTCTTTTTCCGCACCTTCCGCACGTGACGGGTTCAAATCTGGGTGGAAAAAAGGGCATGCTTGTTTTTTCTAATATTTTTTTTGCGTTTTGATTTTCCAGCCACGCGTAGTATATGACTGTGTGCGTGCATGCGTCGGTTCCATTCACCCCCTCCTCGTAGCAGTACCATTTGAGGGACTGTTGGTAGACGAATTGGATCACGGGGCTGAAGTAGTTTCCCACGGTTTCATTTTCCGGCACATTCTGGTGGGAATTGTATACGGAGAAAAGGTTCGGATAGGTTAGTGATAGGTTCGGGGGTCTGTTCGAAAGGTTTGGGTTATATGGTAAATTTTCATTTAATATTTCATTTTCAAGATCTGCAAGAATAATGTTAATACCCCTTATTAGATCTTCTCCCCTTTCCCTCATATTTTGTAGTATTCTCATATTGCACAGGTTTCTGAAAAGTCTCATTCTTGAATTTTCGTCAGTGGGCATTTCCAGAGTTTCCCTGCACAGGGGGCATTTGTGTATCATGTTCGAGCACAGAGTGCACACGATATGGGAGCACCTTAACACCTTGGAATCCCTTAGGGTTATTTCCATCAGGCACACCGGGCATTGTTTGTGTTCCCCCAGATTGTTAAACGCCAGCCGTCTAAAGTTCTCGTGCATCCTATAATAGGCGTATTTTTATCTTGAGTTAGAAACTTAACATTTAAAAGGTAAACTTTTAGTAGGCTTAATGTCATATTATACAAATCCAGGCGTGGGAAACCCAAGGTTCCCATACAAGTCGTTTTTCACGTCGATAGGAGACAACACAGCTCCCACCGAATACCCGTACAACACGAAGACCAATGATCTGTTCACCATGAGAAGTTTTCGTGATGTCACCGGGGAGGTATTTTCGGATTTCACGGCGATTGGTCACGGAGTGGATTCTCCCACCACCTACCGCTGGTTTGCCAATTACGCCCAGACCAATTCCAAACTCATCCTTTCCCTGAGTGCATTGGGAGACCCCTCAGACACGGACAACGTGATTTTGGATTTGAGGGGCACATTCAAATCTCCGGTGATTTACTTTAGGGAGGCTAGGGATTACGATTACTATGATACAACGACGGGGCGTCTCAGGTTTGACGACGTTCGCTTTCTCATGAATTTTCAGAAATACATTTACATCGGCCCCGATACGAATCCCACCGACATTTCTTTGAACGAATACAAGTTGTACGTGGATGGAGACCAGAGGAACAGTGGAAACCTTATTGTAGACAGTTCCGTGGGAATCGGAACGACAGAACCTTCACGCCCCTTTCATCTCGAGGGTGTTGGGTACATAAGGGACTACCTCGTAACTCCTTCCATAAGGAGTGCCAGCGAAGAAATAACTTTGGAGATGAGTGACCTAAATCGTACAATATTTACATACTTTGGAAATGAAAAGGGGTTTTTCGACAACACGGAAGGTAGTATATTTGTGACAAGCAACGTGGGATACCTCACCGGCGTGACCTCTCACACTTACAAACCCGACTACCTGTTGAGCACGGTGAATAACAGCCAGGTCATGGAACAGAACGCCACCTACACACAGGTAGACAATCTTCTTGGTGTCGGAAAGGTTCCCCAGGACGGACAGCTCGACGTGGACGGAACCACGGCCACCACCACACTTAGAACATCCAATTGGCGTTCGTACGATAGCCAGGACACCAAAATCGTAATGGGAAATTCGAATGTGGACGTATACTCCGATACATCAATTAAGGCAATTTTTAACCCCAGTGCAATTTATTTGTATTATGATGACGAAAATAGGTTCTCGGTTTCAGATTACACTTACTTCCTTTCATCCAATGTCGGGATAGGTACTTCTACTCCCGAATATGCACTCGACGTTCAGGGAGATGTCCGTTCAACCAACTCCATGATAAGCAACAATTTCATAAATACGGTGAATTCGCCTTCTTCGGGATTGACAATAGACAGCGCGGGAAACCTATTCATAGCCAGGGAAGGCGAAAATATTGTATCTTTCACTTCCACGAACTCCGTATTCAAAGTAGGGACGGATACTTACCTACTGGCTTCCGTTTCTCCGATAAGTTCCTCCACGTCTCTTTATGTCCAAAGCGATCCCATTTTTCGTTGTTTCGCGAGCCGCGCTTACTGTCTAAAGCCCCTTGCAGTGAACAAGAGCACGATAACGGCTGGGTATTCGCTGGACGTGGATGGCGATTGCAACATAGTTGGAAATTTGTATGTGAATGGCACAAGAGTTCGGACAAGTATTCTTGGAACGGGAAGCAATTCTACGGGTCTCTTTATCAATCAAACCACGGGAGATGTGACCGTGGGTTTCCAGAATACGGGTTCCAGAATAGAGATTTATCAGAACGACATAAAGACGATAACCAGCAACGCCTACACAAACGTAGAGCTGAATGACGCATTTGTCAAACTTAGTGTTTACAACGTGCTCAAACTTGCTCTATATTCGACCTACGGTTATGTCGAACCTTCCTTATTCGGGTTCGGGGGAAATGCCAATCCCGCCTACGCCGTGGATGCGACGGGGAGTATTCACGCCTCGGGAGACATGATTTCCAATCAATTCGGGAGTGTCGTGAGAAACGGAGGAATGAGGATCACCTCCTCCAACGACCTGGAGTTATACAGGGATGGCGCCACCTGTTTTACTCTTTACTCCTCTTCGTGCGAGATAAACAGAACGGAACTCAAAGTTATCGAAGACTCGCCGTCCATTTCCCTTTACACGACCGATTTGTCAAAACAATATAGCACCTCGCTTTCCTCCTCGAATGTTCTCAGTGTTCTCAATACCAACGGCGACATCGGATGGTACGGGAATGGGTCAAATTCTTCATTCCTGCGTGGATATGTCGATTACAACGGAAATTGGTATGCAAACGCCTTCAATACATTTTCGGACAGGAGGATAAAGAATAATATAAAAACCCTTAAATATGACGACACAAACGAAATAATAAAGAGGATAAATCCCGTGAGATACAATTTGAAGAGGGGCGGAGAGGAGCAGTTCGGTTTCATTGCCCAAGAGGTGGAGGAGGTGTGTCCCTCGATGGTGAATGTCGGGAAGGGTTCCGTCGATTTGGACTACACGTGCCGCGTGATGAAGGATGGCGATCGCTACTACATGCACCTGGACGACGGCATGAAAGACTTCGGCGTGGGAAATTTGGTGAATATAAAGGGCGTCGGGAAGGTGGAGATTCTCGAGATTGACGGGGAAAGGATGTATTTGAAAATGGAAGAAGGCGAGGGTGAGGTGAAGGTGGAAGGCGTCGAGATAAACGACCTGAAGAGTGTCAATTACACCAACATGATTCCCGTGCTCGTGTCCGCCGTTCAGAATTTGACTGCGCAGGTCGAGAAACTTACGGCACGTCTGGAAGCACTGGAAAATATGTCTTCCAATTAGTAGATGAAGGATTACTTCGAACTGGTTGTAGACAGCACGATGAGGAAGGATCGCCTTACCACCCACGCGAATTCCTTCACCAGTCACCTTAGCAATCCCCTATACGCGGTGGAGAACATATCGCTGGTTTCGTGCTCCATCCCCTACATAAACGGTTCTCACCCTAGCGTCAACATAGACGTTCACGCCTACTACATCGTGCTGGACATTCCCAACTACGGAATCATAACGAACGACATCTACACGGTGAGGAACCCTCCCGCTTCCGGGGAGACCAACCTTAATTTTTCCTACACGGGTTCCCTGATCGTGCCCCAGATAGATGGATCCACGCCCACGAACTACATCATAAGTGGAGTTGATCAGGAGATAACCCTAAACAAGAAGATTCCCGTGATGGATTCGGTGAAGATAAGCGTCTACTACTACAACAGCACCACCGAAACATACGAACTCTATCCCTTCGACGAGAGCAGCGGAACGGTGGAAGAATTCGTGATAAAATTTACGGTGAAAGCCACCAAGGACAAACGGGAATCCATAAGGGTAATTCCAAAATCAAAGCCCTCTCCACCTCCCCCACCACCTTTGGACGCAAAGTCCCTCGAGCCCCTTTTCAAGAAGTATTTGGAACCACTTGAGAAGAGGGATGTCCATCATGGACGTGGTAGATTTAAGTGGATCGTTCTGTTTGTGTTCGCGGGTTTATTCGGTTTTTACTTTTTAACGAATGACAAGAAGGATTGAGGCGATGAAAAGGTATGAACTCGCCACCCATGCGAGCGTCTCACACTGTCCCTTTGAGTAGCAGTCTACGGCGTAGGTGGCTACGACCATTCCTCCGAATATAGCGAGAAGACCAAGAATGGTTCCCAAGTTGATGCGGGAGTAGTCAACCTTGGTGAGAGCGCTGATGAAAAAGATCACTCCGCCAAGGAGAGCAATCTTTGCCTGAGTGGTGATGTTATCCAGGATAGCCGTTAGGCGGGACATTTTCTTTTATAGTAATAATATATATTATTATTAATGGCGACAAGGATCAAATTGGGACCCCTTAAGATGGCAGACTATGGCTACAAGGGCGTGGCGGGTATGACTAAGGTTGCGAGGCACCGCGCCCTTTTGAAGATCCTTAGGGAGAAGAAGGGTGAGACGCCATTGGCTCTTTTCCGTAGGCTGAACGTTTTGATGATTTACACCAAGTTGAAGGCACCCAAGTCATCAAAGGCATTCAAGGAGGATCGTGACTGGCTGGCGAAGAAGTTCAAACTTCAATCGTAGTCATTTCCGGAGGAAAGTTGAAGTCAAATTCCTCGTCGCTGTCCTCCACCTCGTCCCAAGGGTCGTCAAAAAAGCTTGCGGGAGCCTTTCGCGCGTGGAATGTCTTTAGGAAGTCAAGGTCGAAGTAATCTCTGAGATGTTGCGTTAAGACGATGCTCGTCATGTAATCGCCTCCCCTTATCACATCATCTTTGCTTTCGTCGTAGTGTCCGATGTATTCGAGTTCCCTCGTGTCCACCACCTTGTCAAAATCCATGACGGTCTCCATGGTGGGCACCGTGAGCCCCTCCCAACTCTCGTAATTTTCTTCGTAACGGTCTTCGTATTCTTCGGGAACAATCACCCCGGAATCCAATTCCTCCATGGTGATTTTCTCTATGTATTTACTGAAATCGTTCAAGGAAATTTCATACATGTTCATTATGTTCGCCATGACGCCGTACTTGTCGGTGAGAATGTCTATGCGCCTAAATTCGTAGCGAAAGTTCTTATCCCTGCCGAAGGTATAGCGAAAAGTGATATTTTTCGATGCACCCTTGATGTCCATGTGGCAGGCACGGCGGTAGATGTTTTGCGCGATGTCAACGGGGAGGGAGTCCATTTTTCCAAGATGACCTCTTCAGAGCCCCACGGCTACCTGAATAATTTTTTTCACAATCCGTTGAATGTTCCGTTCTTCGTCGTTAGCTTTGCATTTGAACCTATAATTTCATTCCTCAGCAATTTATTTTTCGCGACGGAGGTGATTGTCTTTGGGAATACTTCCTTCTTGTTGAAAACGACCCAGTGTTCGTCTGCTATTCTGTACCTCATGGGTCCTCCGCCCTCTATATTGATGAAAAGGTTTTTGAAATTAAGATTTTTCGTTTTCTTGTATATCTTTTCCACATCCACAGCCACCTTGGATCTCTTTATTTTCAGATCCCTGTGGAGTTCCTCGAGGAACCTTCTCTGCACCGAAGGGAAACCGTTCATTGCCATCATGTCCTTGTAGGTAAATCCGTGTTCCCTGTATGCCCTCACGATTGCCATGGCAAGATTCTTATTGGTTTTCAATTGCTTGTCGTGGAGCGTGGCGAAACCGAAATCTATGATGTAGACCCTCGGAGGTTTGTTCTTCACTTCCAGGTATCCTATGTTATCGTCCTTGAGGTCTGCGTGAACGAATTGCCTTGAGTGCATTATCGTGACGAGTTTCTTGATCTGACTTTTGATTGACCTTTTGTATTTCTCATACATATTAGGGCATTTCATTCTCATGGAGTAGATGTCTCCCGAGATTTCTGACATGACCATGTAGAATACATACTTACCCTGTGAATATCCCACGATGCCTCCTAGGTAAACTTTGGGTCCCACGCCCTCCCTCCCCATCCTCACGGAGACTGCAATTTCTTTCCTACCCTCATTTAGGGTTCTGGTTTTGAAAATCTTTATTACCCTATCAGTCCTCGACTTTTCTTTGAGTTGGAACACGGCACCGTATGCGCTTCCCGTTCCTATCTGCTTCCCCAACTTGAAATCTGTTTTTTCTGCCAGTTTCCTAACCATGGACTTGACTGTAGCCGAGTAGGGCATGTCTTAATTTTTGAATAGAAATTAATTGGAAAGTCTGTTTCTGAGGTATTCACCCTTTCCTTCTCTAATATGTTTAATGACTTCTCCGGGGTGGTAAATTATCCAGTGTTCGTTGGCAATTTTATAACGGAATGCACCTGGTCCTCTGAAATTGCCATTATTTTTATTTAAAGGTCCAGGTCTTAAGAAATTAATTTGAATACCTTTAAAAATATTTTTATTCATTTTTTTATAAAGGGTGTTAATATTAATTCCCTTTTTCATTGTTATTTTTAGTATTTTATTTTTCAAAAGTTCATCATCGTATCTTCTTTGGACTTTATGAATAGCATTGGCATTTAACAAATTTTGGTAATCGAAATTCTGTTCTTTGTATGCCCTTACAATTGCCTTTGCTAGGTTTTTATTTGTTTTAATGGAAAATGGCATTAATGATGAGAAACCGAAATCTATAATATAAATTTTAATTTTACCATTAACAATTTTGTAAGCCATGTTATCTTCTTTTATGTCTGCATGAACGAAATCTTCTTTGTGAATATTTTCAATGAGACGAACTACTTCCTTTTCAATTATTTTTTTATTTTTTTTATAACATAGCGGTTTTTCTTTTTTAAGGGAATAAATGTCTCCATCAATTTTTTCCATAATGCAGTATGAAACATAATTTCCAGGTTCCAGACCCACCATTCCTGCTCTGTAAACTCTGGGACCTATTCCCCTTTTTCCAAAGTAAATAGAAATATAAGCGTCTTTTCTTGCCCTTGATAATCTTCTTGACTTGAAAATCTTCACTACCTTATTGGGTTGACCCTTAATTTCAAAAACCGCACCGTAGGCACTCGGGGTTCCAATTTGCTTGCCCAGCTTGATTTCCCCCTTAACCTTGTTTCTGAATAGGGTTGTCATTTCCTTCACCTCAACTGCGTTGGGCATCCTTAACAACATTAAAGAAAAAAATAGTCTAATATGAATGAACATATTGTCGATTGATATTGGACTAAAGAATTTGGCGATGGTGTTATTTCACTGGAATGGCAATCCTCGTTCATTTCCTCAGATTTTATCCTACCACAAGGTTGATTTGACGAATCTTCCTCACAAGAGGGTGTCCAGACGCACCTGTAAGATACCTCATACGAGAGAGATGGCGGACCTTGTGGCTCACTTTTTACAGGAGTACCATCCTTACTTTCACTGGGCAGACAAGGTGTTGGTGGAGAGGCAACCCCCCGGCGGTCTCCTTGAGATACATTCCCTTTTGCTTTTTAAGTATCGTTCCAAGACTGAGTTGGTGAGTCCCAATTCTGTTCACGCCCACTTTTCCATGAATCAATTGGACTACGAGGGCAGGAAGGTGAAGAGTTTGGCCATAGCCCGTCACAGGCACCCCGGCGAGATTCCCGACACGGACGAGCGCTGGCACGATGTATCGGACGCTATTCTTTTTGCTCACTGGTGGTGTTCGAGGCAACAGGGTCATCACTACGACCCGACGGTAGCAGAGGCATTCGAAGAGTTTCGTCTGATTCGGTCGCCCCCTTCTTTAAATTTTCGATCGCTGGTAAATACTGAAGATTGGTATAATGAAAACAACGCTTAAGTTGTTCTGGATCTGTTAAATCAAATGAAGCACAAGGTCTTATATGATCTATATGTTTATCTGTATAGTCTTTTCCTATTACCTTGGTTCTTTCCAGATGTTCGGCAAGTTCTTTCCAAGAACAACCAACCAATTCCTGTGTTTTCATAGATTTCATTTTACCTTTTAACGCTTCTTTCAATCTTGCTCTACACAAACCAGCAATTCTAAAACTTTCATCTGTTCTGCGCTTATTTCTCATGTATTCATTAAATCTTTCTTTATGATTTTCTCTATATTCTTTTTGTTTTTCGCTTTTTTTTTCTTTATTATTTTCCCTATATTCTTTTATTTTTTCTGTATTGTTTTCTCTCCATTCTTTTATTTTTTCACTTATTTTTTCTTTATTATTTTTGTTGTATTCTTTTCGTTTCTCATTTATTTTTTCTTTATTTTTTTTACAATATTCTTTTCTTTTTAATTTAAATTCCTCTTTATTTTTTTTATAATATTCTTTTTGTTTTTCTTTTATTTTTTCTTTATTTTTTTCTATATATTCTTTTTGTTTTTCTCTTATTTTTTCTTTATTATTTTCTCTCCATTCTTTTTGTTTTTCTTTAATATATTCTTCATTATTTTCTCTCCATTCTCTTATTTTTTCTTTATTGTTTTCGCGATATTCTTTATTTTTTTCTCTTATTTTTTCTTTATTCTTTTCTCGATATTCTTTTTGTTTTTCAGAAGTCATTAACTTTAAATATATTTAAATATTTAATTAAATAACATCATCTTGACCTTCTGGAATAAGAGGCACATGAATGGGTTTATCAATACCAGAGACCATCCTATAGCAATATTCCATGTATAGAGAGAATGAATTAACGAACATGAAGGGTCTCATGATGCGTGGTATTTTATTTTTGTATTCTAGCCAAGTCTTCACCCAAAATTCTTTGTTTTCAACCCATTCGGCGGGACTCGCCACATGGATCATTTTGTCTCGGTGGTCTAATTTCCAGAACAGTTCCCAAGCTCTGTCCATTTAAAGATTACTGTAGTATAAAGTTTAAATATGCTCGAAGAGATTAAAGAGGAACAACCTGCCCCCCGAATCGTTTTGTGCATTCCCGGTGACAATTTTTCCAAGGATGTCGTGATGGACATTACGCGTTTTTTGTTTGAGGCTAAGGGTTCGGGGTGGGATGTCGTATTCAGCATGGACTACGACCCTAATGTATACTATGTGAGGAACAAGTTATTGGGAGGTGATGTTGGGAGGGGTGTCACCCAGAAGCCATTTAACGGCAAGATTGATTACGACTATGTTCTTTGGATTGATTCTGACATTCGTTTCAATTTCAAGATGGTGAAGAAGCTTTTGGATAATAATAAGGATGTCTCGTGTGGTCTTTATCGTATGAAAGATCTTAAGAATTTTGCGGTGGTAAAGGACATGGACGATTCTTATTTCGCCGAGCACAAGACCTATAAATTTTTCGACGTGGATGACTTCAAGAAGTTGAATGAGGACAATAATTTGGATCCCTTCAAGGTGGATTACACCGGTATGGGCATCTGTTTGGTGAGCAGGAAGGCTTTGGAGAGTTTGGAGTACCCTTGGTTCCGTCCCATTTGGATGAACATCGGTGACATGAAGGATTTCACGAGCGAGGACGTGGGTTTCTGTATTCAGCTTAGGAGGGCTGGTTTTGATATCTGGTGCGACCCCACGGTGATTGCGGGACACATGAAGCTTATTCCAATTTAAGGAGTAAAAACAAATGAAGTGTAGGATGGATTTGTCAAAGGATTTGGCTCAAGTTCAGAAGAATGCAGAGAAGCAAATGAAACTGTATGCGGATCTTAAACTGAACAAGGCGATTGATCTTATTTGCGAGAACAATCCTGCGTTGATGAAGGGGGATTTGAAGAAGACCTTATCGGACGGTGGGTTATTTTATTTGTGCCGAGATGGTAAGTGCAAGAATCCTGCGACCCAAAAGGGGTTTTGCGAACAGCACGCACAAAAAACCGTTTACCAGATGATGGAGGAAGAGGCAAAAAGAGAGTATTTAAAGGGAAGAGCCAATAAATTCTTAGGATAATGGAAGGTCGTTCCGAGCTTTTGTTAAAAAGTCTATCAAAATTTTACGAAGATCCTAAACACGGCACTAAATTTTTGGACATAATCAACCACCGAATAAATGGTCTATCCCTAAGGAACATCGAGTGGTATGTAACCAACTACGCAAAGAAGCACAATGTGAGCTACGAGAAGGAGGTCTCGGGAAAAATCTTCACCGTTCACATAGAATACAAGTCAACCCTCGAGGGTTTCAGTAAGAAGCTCTTCGACCCCTTTTGTCGAACCGAGAGGATTGATTTTTCAGTGGGCGGTGAGACGGTGAAGACCACCATCGGTCAGTTAAATTTCGTTCGGTGGTGTATCCAGAACGACATAGTGGATCACGCGGCGAAGGAAATTGTCGCGAAGAAGTAAAAAGCATCCATGGCACAGTCAGGTCTACTGCGGTGGTTTTAAGCACCACTCCTCGAAGGAGGGCATGCGTTCGAATCGCATTGGATGTAGTTTTTTGGGTCGTGTAGCTTAATTGGTTAAAGCGCCCGTCTTATTAACGGGACAGTGTGGGTTCGAGTCCCATCATGACTAAATACAATGTTTTCTGTGATTTGTGTCAGAAAAGATTGTAATTTTTATAGTATACGAACACCCTTTGACATGTTTTCCTTGGCTGGAAGGTATTGTAGGTTTGTATAGTGGAAGCACTCCCTCTGCTGTGCCGGATCGGTTAGGTCGAAGGAAGCACAAGGACGAATGTGGTCGATATGGGCATCCGAGTAGTCCTTCCCCTCCACCTTAGTTCCCTCAAGATAGTACCTAAGAAATTCTATGGAACACCCTAACAACTCCATGGTGGGTGCGGACTTTGTGTTCCTTTTTAGTGCTTTTCCCAAACGACTTCTAAGAACACATGATAGCCTATAATTTTCATTCGTCTTTCTTAAATTTCTATTACGTTCATTTATTTTTTCCTTATTGTTTTTTCTATATTCCTTTTTGTTTTCTTTAATTTTTTCTTTATTTAATTGATAGTATTCCTTTTTTTGTTCTAATCTCATTTCATTATTTTCTCTGTATTTACTTTGTTGCTCTTTTATTTCATTTTTATTTTCTTTATAATATTCCTTTACGCATGACCTACACCATGCATTTAATTTGTCTTTTGTTTTCTTATCTTTACAAAAATCCGTTTCATCTTTTTCAATATTACACTTTGTACAAATTTTCATTCTTTAGCTAATTGTGTTCTAATCTTTAATAAAAAATAGTATGTAAAAACAGAATGAGTGTATCGGAGGAGGACTGGCTTCCACAGCACGCGGGGGTGTTGAAGGTGTGGGGTGAGATATGCGCGACCTACCGTTACATGCACTTCAACGCTTATAAAAAATTTAAAAAGCTTAACATGCGTTTCACCCTTCCCATCATTATCATTTCTACGGTGACGGGAACTGCAAATTTCGCACAGGGGACGTTTCCCGAGAACACCCAAACCACGGTTCCTCTGGTGATAGGTGGTCTTAACCTTATTGCGGCTATCGCGACCACTATAAGTCAATTTCTGAAAGTGAATGAATTGATGGAGGCGCATAGGGTGGCTGCGGGAATATACGGAAAGATGTCTCGTCACATTCGTCTGGAGTTGAGTTTGCCGCCGACCGAGCGTTCTTCCACCGGTCACGAATTCATCAACGTGACCAAGCTGGAGTTGGACAGGCTTGTGGAACAGTCTCCCTCCATCCCCGGTGACATTCTTCGTATGTTCGAGCAGAAGTTCCCCAAGAGTCAGCACCACTTCGCGCGTCCTGAGATATTGGACATAAGGGAGATTACGCCCTACTCGGAGGAGCTGAATGAGAAGTTGAATTCATCCAGTGCGGAGCGCATCAAGAAGGCTGCTATGTCTTTCTTCAGCACGAAGCCCAGGAGTCAGAGGGACGCCGAGGAGATTCCCGATGGCGACAGCAGTCCCTTCGACACGCCTCCGACCTACGAGGAGATGCAGGTGAGCCGGGCATTGAACACGCTTAGGTCTTCGGTCGTGTTAGAAACGCCTCCTTCCCCACCTCCCTCGCCGCGCACGGACAGCGACGAAGAGAATACCCCTCAGGTTTAAAATATCTTTCTGTAGGAGTTTTGTGTTAATTCTCCATCAAAAAGGTAAATTTGGATTATTTAATTACTAATTTACTCGTCTTCCTCCTCTCCCTCCATTCCCTCGTAGTATTCGGTTTCGCCGTTGTTGTACTCCTCCTTGACGTCCTCCTCGTCTCCCTCCATTCCCTCCACGGGCGCCATCACCTGGAGGATGGTCATTACGAAGAATGAGATTGAGACCACTGTAGCCCAGAGGTTGCAATTGCCCGAGGTGAGGCAATTCACGTTGTAAACGGCGAGCGCACCTGAGAGGATCAGGACCATTGCATCAAGGAGACGCATCTTGTAGAGGCTTACTGCCACTGGCATAAGAGCCGCGACGGCAACGATCATAGCCTGGCTTGAAAGACGATTCGTGTTCATGGGACCAACCTTCATTTTTGATATTAACTTATAATTTTTTTTTGGCTATGTTCCATTTCTCACAGTCTTCTGCTGTGAAGTAGATATCCTTTTTCATGAGTTTCTCAAGTTTCTCTTCTGGGAGGTTTGTATTTTCCTTATATATTTCCTTGAGAGCCTTCATGAGTTTGTTGCAATTTTTCATTTCGTCCTTCATATCTTCATACTTACCTAACGCCCCTGCCGTAATTTGGTGAATGAGAAGGTGCGCATGGGGCATGATTCTTCTGGTATTAGACCCCATGAGGAGGAATGTTGCTGCGCTGGCGCAGAATCCATCTGCCACCGTCACCAATTTAACTTTCAACCTCCTTAGGTGATCCATTGCACTCATTCCCGCAAAGTATTCTCCGCCATCGCTCCTGATGTAGAGTGTAATCTTTCGTTTGTTTGTTTTCATAACTTTTTTTTCGAGTTTCTTGGCACACACAACGAGTTCGTGCATCGAGTTGGTGGTGATGTCTCCTGAGAAGAATATCTCGTTATCTACTACATCGAGATTGAAGTCCTCGTCCTCGATGATTTCCTCCTCCTCCGGTTGTTTTTCCTTTTCCTCCGAGCGAATGAACCTCATTTTTGTTCTACTATATCTTTCTCTCTCTCCTTTAAATGTTCCTTTATTTTCTTTAGGTCTATCTTTTTGCCAAGACTCGAGTGATTGATGAGGTGAACTCCCTTGGAATGGGTGCAGTACTCTGGGATGAGATGGGGCATGTATCTGAGTGCATTGAGTGTCTCTGGATCTGAATTTTTCCAGTGCTGCTGCTGCGACATCTTGAGACACATATTGAAGTGCTTAGTCCAGCAAGTTGCCGGCGTGATGTTTTCTTCCTTTATTCTATTATTTATGATAATCGATGGCACTATGATGGTGGATACTGTGTAGCAATCTTGAATGATTTCGCTGAACATGGACGAAAAGACGAGATTGTCCAGAACGTCACCCTCTGAAAAGCAATCCGATATTATGCACATTTCATTCAGGGTTATTTTTTCTGTCTTGGTGTAGTTGGCGTGGATGATCCCCATCCTATTTCCGGGTTCGTGTATTTTCGTTTTAATGCATTTTTCTATATCAAATTTTCCATTTTTTGTAATAATTTCCCTGATGAAATCGTTGGTGTCGTCGTAGAATATATCCTGAAGTTCCTCGTCCACCGGCTTATTTGCATCGTGCATGAAGTCCACCACCCTGTCGTATTCCTGTATCGTGATTTTTCCGTGTTCGGAAGGGATGAATATGCGGGACTTGTAATTATTCCTGTTGTCCCTGATCCACCTGAAACCGGCGAGTTCATTTTTCAGCATGTCGCACTCGTCGAGCACGATGTCCGCCCTTCCGTGTTTTATGAATTCGAAGAAGCTCTCGGTATTCTGTTGGGATCTCAAGACATCCGTTCCTATGTACACGGACGACAGCCCCAGCGCCTCGCAGATCCTCGAACCCGTCCACCCCCTGACGACGGCGCATTCACCGGGCAGGACAGAATTGAACACATTATCTTCTCTTTTCTTAATAAATCTGTCCATGGATGCGAATGATGAAGAACTGGACTTTACTAGTCAAGCAATCGAAATGATTTTGGGTCACCCCGACGTAAATAAAAGACTGTGGAAACCTTTAAAGGCCCACCTCACCCTTTATTTGACCTCGACCGCCATCATCCACCTTCTTACCCTGAGCATCCTACTGGTCATTCTGTGGAAGGTGATGAGGTCACATTAAACGGGAATGCCAATTGCATTGAGTACACCCTTTCCTGCGTCTGCTGCAGCCTTTCCTGCGTCTTCGAAAGCTTTTCCTATTTGTTTTTCTAAATCTTTCAACAGTTTGTCTGCGTCTATATCTATTTTAATTCCCTTCGAACCCGGTTTGAAGAGTTGTTCGAGACCTTTCTTCAGGGGTGACATCACCGCCCCCTTGACGGGTTCCGGAATGAAAAATAACACCTTTTCCACAATTTTGACTGGAATGGAGGCGATCATTTTAAGCGCCTGGGCACCGAAGTCCAGGAGTATGGTGAGACCTAGGTTGAATATTCCCAAAATGAAGTATACAAAGTATACAAATGATTTCGTGAATAGCCATTTTGCCAACTCGCCAAAGTATTTGAGAAGGGATGCGAAATACTTTGCGATTCCCTCGAAGAAGGCCTTTATTTTGGATAATACCCAATTTAGTCCTTTTAGGATGAGGTCGAATAGTTTTTTAACAAGCCCTATTAGCCATTTTGACAGATTTTTGACAAGGGAAATGAGTGTTTCCCCAAGTTTTTTCACCAACTTTGTCAAATTTTTCAGAATGCCGATAAACCGGTCTACAACTTTCTTTATCAGTTTATCGATATTGTGGTAGTAGTAATGAATTTTCATCTAATTTTAATACATAAAAAAATTATTTGAGAATGAAGAAGGCTTTGTCCATTTTAATCACGTTGAATTTGAACCCGAAAAGTTTGAATGCAACCCCTAGGTATTTGTTGAGTGTTTCTTGTATGTTGAAGAAAAATAGATTGAAGAAGAATGTTATGACGGCAATCACATAATCCGGCGAAGTTTTGAAGATCCAGTCCATCAATTTTTGAAAGAATTTTACCAAATCGGTAAAGTATTTTGAAATAGAGTTCATGACGTAAACTATAGCCTTCGTGATGGATTCCACGACCCATTTAACAAACCCAACGAATCCTTTCACGATCTTCTTGAAAAATGCAAGAATCACTTTATTGAGAATGTAATTTACAAATTTCAAGGTCTTGGTGAAAGGACTTGCGAGGTATATAATGGCGTCTCTGATTTTGTTCGGCAATTTCGTGTACATGTCGTTGATGTACTTGATGTCCTTTTTCTTGTTTCCCGTGAAAAGGATGGCTATTCTGTATAGAATGTAGAATTCCACTACGGGGATTATGATGAATACGGCGAAAGGGTTTATGTAATCGTCACTTGCCAATATCCCGGCACAGGTGGCAAGGGTTAGGATGAAAGATATAAAAAATTTAAAGTCCATATTGTCTTAATGATTATTTAGAAAAATTTTTAAAAAAATCCCTTCGGTACCCCCCCCGGTGGCATTCCCTTCGGCATCACGCCCGGTGGCATTCCCGGAGGCAATCCCGGCATTCCCTTCGGCGCCGCGCCCTTTGGCATTCCCGGAGGCATCATTCCCTTTGGCATTCCCGGAGGCATCATTCCCTTTGGCATTCCCGGAGGAGTCATTCCCTTCGGCATTCCCGGCATTCCCGGCATTCCCTTCGCCATTCCCGTCGCCATTCCTCCCATTTTTGTCGCCGAATTAGATGCACTACTCGTATTTCCTTTACTCGAACTTGACTTTCCTTTGCTGGATGTTTTCTTACTTGAGGCTTTCTTATTTTTGTATTTCCCCGTGGTTAATTTTATTGAAAAAGGCATGGGCGGGGCGGGGGGTAGAACCTTGTCGGGGATGTTCCCACCCATCGTGATTATACCTTTTATCATGTCTCCAACATAGCCAAATATGTCGAAGAATGATTTGAAGGCTTTCGTTATGGATTTCATTATCAATTTGAAGCTGTCTGCGAATATTTTGTATATTTTGACCAGGGCATCCCATATGACTTTGAATAGGTCTTTGAAGAACTTCACCACGGCATTCCATATTTTAATGAGAGAGGATACTATGGTTTTCCACAAATCCAGAATGAACTTCACGGGAGTGTAGAGTATTTTGAGAACCACCTTCGTCTGTTTTTCTATTCCGTTGTCCGTGATTTTCCCGATGACATATGCATATGAGAAGGATGCCACTAGGGAAGCAATTCCGAATATGAATTGAAGTTGGATGGAATTTCCTGCGAAGGAAGAGAATTGGATGAATGCGCCCAGAAGGAATAGTACGAAGTAGATGGGAGGGAACACATAGTCGATGTCCTTCTTTAGTTTGCCTTTCTTGTCTATGGAGATGGCTATTAAAATATAGACAAGGGATAACAAAACTGAAATGCCCAGTGACACAAGTTTTACTAAGTTTAACATATTCCTAATTACTGTAAATATTTTTAGTATATACTTTTAGTAATATGGGCGTCTTCCCCGCTGAATGGTTGAATCACAGGCACCTGAGCATGATGTCCTCAGCCTTTGTATTTTACATGACCCCTGTCGACATGGGGATTGCCGTTATTGCATCTATTTTTTGGTCAAACCTTACATACTACGCCATTAATAAGATTGACCTCGGTATTAAATTGAATGAAGAGTCTAAATTCATTATTGCCCTGGTGTTTGGTGTCGTGATGGCTTTCTTAACTTCCGCTTACGCTGTGATTGTAGAAAAACTTGTAAAATTTCCTGAAAACGGGGAAACGTTGATTAGTAATATGGGTTCTTTAGCTTTCGTGACTCCGCTGACATTCGCCATATTTTACATTGCCCATCTCACGAAAGACAAGGAGCTTTCTGGTTTGGTTTACGGGTTGATCACGGCGGGCACCATAAGCATGTGTATAGCTCCCTTCATCCAGGTTGGATTATTCACCCTGACCAGTGCGCTATCTTCTTGGATAATAATGAAACTCTTGATAAAAATAAACGACGGAAAGAAGTCTGATAAATTTCATATAATGTCCGTTGTATTCGGTATCATAATAGGTGCTTCCGTTCAGATGTTCGTGCATTTGGGACAGGAAGAGTCGTCTTTAAATAGTGCGTCCATGGTCTTTTTCTTAATAATGCTTAGCGTGTTAGTTCTTAGCTTTCTTGGTTTGGCTCCATTTGGCTTTGATACGATTTTCAAGCTAAAGTAAAAATATTTTGAAATAATAGTAATGGAACAGTATCTTATTGTGGATTCCAACCTAAGGGATCAGACTCTGTATCCCTCCGGAAACAATTACACCGTTCATTTGACAAACACTTTGAACAGTGTGAAGCGAATCGAATTGGTTCAGGCAATCGTTCCCAACGAGATTTTGAATGTGAAGAGTGGCGAGAATTGTATAAACGTTGACGGCTACATATTTTCCATCCCCCCGGGTGCCTACAGCGCTAACGAACTCGTGTCCGTGATTCAAGGCACCATTTACACGATGACTTCCATAGAAGTAAGTTTCAACAGCGCCCAGAAGGCATTCATATTCACTCGTTCTACCGGCGATTCCCGGGGTGTATTTAATATTAAATTCAACGATGAGATTTCCAAGTTGATGGGTTTTACCGCCAACGTGTTTTACGCATCCACCGCGGTTCTTGACACACCGGGTGCCGGAACTATTCCTCTGGCTGACACGGTTGTTCCTTTATTTTCCTCTAACGATTACTATTCTAATTATTTTTTCTTGCGTTCCGACAAGTTTGCCGACCTCCGTTTGGAATCGTTCATCTACCTCGACGTGGAGGAGTTCAATAACGGAAAGACCCAGAGTGCGCAGAAGATTGATTCGAACACCTTCAGCACCTCTGGTTCTCAGAGAACATTCTGTCCCATCCCACTTAACGTATCTTCCGGATCCATCAAGGTATTCCAGGAGGGCACTGACTACAGGTACGGTATTGATTTCGAGCCACCTATTCAGCAGCTTTCTCGAGTTACGGTCAAGTGGCGAAGGGGTGACGGCGAGATCGTGAATTTCAGGGACATCAATGAGAACTCTTTCGTGTTGAGAGTTTTCACGAATGTGCATAGGTTGAGCAAGGAGTTTCTTAGCGAAATAAAGGAGGAAGACGAATTCAATGATCCGTGGGACATTTCTGTTCCTCCTCCCAACCCGAATGTCTATATGTTTCCCGAGACTTCTCGTCTAGGCGACTAACGCATTTGTCTCTGAGGTATCATGATGACCGGTCTTTGTGAATTTCTTGGAGGCAAGGGTCTTCTTGGTGGTTGTCTGGGAAGTTCTGCAATTCTCCTCGATATTAGTCTAAGCACGATGGTATGTCCATCCTCCAAACCCGGTTTACCATTTTGGTCTAGCACCCTTGTGGTAAGGCGTGTGAAATTTATCGGCGTGGTATAGTTTATACCGTATAGGTAGTCGCTCGTTTCTTTGAAAATTCTTTTTTCCCCCTCTTCCAGTCCGTCCACGGGTATTGTTGCAAAGAACCCTCTTACGGGCGAAGTGGTTTCCCTGCTTCTTATTACGTCCAGACCTTCGTCCGTATATCCCGTTCTCAATTCCTCTATGTCCAGCACCAAGGGGTCGTCTTTCACCTTAACGGGTATACTCGCATAGCACAATTCCACTCTTATTACATTGGAATACTGCTGTGAGAAAATTAGCGTCGAAGCATTGGTAGAGCTTTTAAGCATTAGGTAGTGAATTTCTTCCTCCATACATACTAAGTTTTTCAAATCTTTAAACAAGATATTTCGCACACAATGGACATTTGAACATATAATTATTTTTTATCATAACCATTTCTGCGCAGCAGGACATGCACAGAGCGTGTTTGCAATTTAATTTTATGGGTCTACTCTTTTCCAAACAAACGGAGCATGTTTTCAATACATTCAACGGGTGGCGCATGTTATGGAATATTTTTTGCGTAGAACGGTCTGCGATGTCAAACGTGAATTCTAGGTATAGAACTAGCATATAGAATACGCCCAAGTGGAACGTGAATAGTTCATCCCTTGTATAGATTTTGAATTTATCTTTTTTTATTATCCAGCCCTTACACAAATCTTCGGGAGAACAATATTTGTGATATTCACATAATATAACTTGGTATCCTAGAATGTTTTTATTAATTTTTCCCGGTAGTTTGCATCTATTATTCTTGCACGTTGCGCCATAGCACCGCAGACCATTCAGTTTAACTGTTCTTCTTCGTCCTCTTCCTCGTCTTCATCCGGCACGTAATCCTCATCCGAGGATATTTCAATTTCTCTGAAGAGATTTATTCCACTTTGTTCGTACCCAAATTTTTCCATGGGATAGTTTTCCGGATAGGTTGAAATGATTTTCCCCTTGCTTATCCACACGGGCGTCTTGAAAGAGAATAGTTCCGATCTCTGATTTTTTTCCAGAATCCTAACGAACACGGCACTGTCCCTTTCATCTTCCACGCGTGCTACGGCGAACCCTCCCTTGTCAAGTTGTACTTCCACATACATTATTATACTTGACCTACAACCTTTAAATGTCTTTTACAAAAATTTTCAAAATCGACTGGAAGATGTACGCAGGGTTTACCATTTTTGCAAGTGGCCTTACACACTTTTTTTCTATTAATTTTAACTTCCTCCTTTGTCTTCGTGATATCGTCAATGAGTATGATTTTCCCAAACCGCACTCCTTGGCAATCCCTGGCGGTCGTCACATATTCCGGACGAACGCTCTGCTGAATGGTTCTTTTCCAACCACCCAACATATGAAATAACTATAATTTTAGTTTTTAAAACCCGATTTGATTATTTTTGGTTATTTTTATTCCATGTATTGAAGTATTTACGGGGTTCTCCATCGGTTTGTAGAGGGTGGAGGAATCCCTTAGGTAGAATATGTAGGACGACACGCCATCCCTTACCTGGGGAAGCATCTTTTCTACGGAAAGCGTGTTCATTTCATTTACCTGCGACTCGATGTTATCGTAGGGATTTGTATTGTTGTTGATGTAGATGTAACGCATGAAGGCGAGAATGTCCTTGGGGTTTTGCTTGTCGATGGCGATTCCGGTTTCCCGTTTGAAACTCTGTCTAAGCATTCTCTGAACCCTGTTGACATTGTCCTGTCTGAAAAAGATGTTTCCGAGTGGCGTCTCGGAGCTGTGCATGGAACTCGCCATGCTCGTCCTAACCGCCGAAAGGGGAACATCATCCTGCTCAACTCCATTAAGTGGTGTCAGTGTAAGCATACTACTAATGTAAATGTTTATTTTTCCAGGGCATATTGGCACCTGGGTTCATGAAATCGCCGGTGAGCTTTAGCATTCTTGGATTGGACTTTATGCAGAAGAAAGAGCATGGAATGTCGTAGTTCACTCCTCCTACAAGAGAGTAATCCCTTGATGCCGCCACTGGGTTTAAAATCCTTTTGCCCTTGGCGTCCACCTTGCTCGGGGGCGTCGAACCTGGCTTGTGCGACCAGGAACCGTCGCAGTCCTGTCTGTAGAAATGATAGTCTTCCCCACTGCTATTCACGGCCATGAATCCCTTGTAGTAAGTCTTCGGGCACTTATCGTTCACCTTTTCCAGACCCCATGCGATGATTGCCCTAGGGTTGTCCTCCATGACGGCATTTCTTATGGTGGGACAGTCAATGTGTTCCACATATCCCGTCGAGATGAGACCGGGCTGTGGCTTTCCCGCCATTCCTTTCGGGTTGAGAACGTTGAGAAAGTAAGAATAGCAATTGTGGGTCGCCAGGATATTGGGAACTAGCCACTTTTCTGGTTCATACTTGGGCGAGTTCTTATAAATTCCCAATCCCCCCTTCTTCTTTATTTTTCTACGGGTTCCCCCTCCTAGCTTGTATGCGTTCATTAATATTAGGTGGCAAGTTAATTTGGGACATGTCCAACCCCAAATCTTCCTCCAAAACCTCTATCAGAGCCTCATCGTCCTCTGCCTCTATTTGTATGTTGGTGACATACTCCACCCCGTTGTCCCTGGGAAGGTCGAAAAGGGTGGCGATCCTATTTCCATTTTCTTGGCTGGTGATCATGTTTGCGGTGACAAGCCTTTCTCTCGTCCTCCTCGACTCCACTATTACCGTCACGCTATACTGGGGTAGGTCGAAAACTGCACGGCATACGGGGCATGTGTAGTTGCCCTGTCTCTTCCACCTATCTATACAGGAAGTATGAAACTTGTGTCCGCACTCAAGGGTTCTTGCATTTCGTTGACTCCTATTTATTATTGAATTCAAACATATGCTACACTCTTCCAAATTTTCATGTAAGGCACAGAAATCCTTGCCGAGTGATCTCCTTCTCCTGCAAGGATTTCCCGATGATGTGTTGGCACCGCACCTTGGGATGTCCATCTAATCTTTGTTTTTAAATTTAAGAGAAGAAAGTGAGCGCGCCGAACATACCAAGCATCTGGGAACCCACGAGCATGAGGAGGTGATTGAGGGGGAACTTGTCCTTGATGAAGAACATCATGCTGACTGCGGGATTAAGGTGACCACCAGAGAGGAAAAGGGATGCGGCGAGCGCCAAACCGATGATGGCTGGACCCGCCATGGGCTTAGAGGCGTACATCAAGATTGTACCAAGAAAAACGAATGTACCTATTGCTTCTAATAGATATTCTATCATCATATAAATATTATGTATATAATAATTAATATGCCTTACTATAATGTCTATGAACAAAGGGACCCAAATCTTCCAGAGGATAGGAGATTCATAAGGTTGCCTGGATTGATTGGAGGGATTCGATACGTGAAGGCCGCCAAGCCCGGTTTCAAGTGGGTAATCAACGGCGAGACAAGGAAATTAAATCTCATTCCCATCAACGGGAAGAACCTTCCCATCCACCAGAACTACCGAATCAATGACTGGGTGGATCGTTACTTTTCGATGAACGTCATCGACAAGGTGTTCCCCAACATGAGGAACGCTTCCCTTAGGTTTTCCAACCTGAGACCTTCCCTTTTTGGAGTGAAGGCAAAGTTTTTGAACAAGTTGAATGAAAATGTCTTCTCCGACCTCGCCTACGACTTTGCCAGGAAGAAGTTTGCCCACGGGATCACCAAGGTGAAGGTGTTCGGGGGTCGTTTTCAGACAATCGCCGAGATAAAGACCCGAAATCAACAGCTCAACCTGACCAGGAATATGTTTAGGTCATTGAACAGGTTCCCCAACCGCATCGACGTCACCATGGAGGGGTACAACATCCAGATATTCCCCACGGGTATCCTTATAAACGGTGGATACAAGGAACCCCTCAACATTCCCATCAACCGCCTCAACGGGAGGAAGATACTGGGAGACGGTCTGGACAAGCTGGACTATGTGATCAACACATTCATCCCCAAACGGGACAGACCCTTCAGGGACTACGAGATCACCAACCTCAATCTGGATTTCAACGTGAACAAGAAGATTGTGGATCCCTTCATGGCGGTGCAAAACGGGAATGAACTTTCTCAACTGGTGAAGAATTTCATCGGGTCCGATCCCAGCATCCCCAAGCACATGCTTGACTACATTCCAAAGTTCTACTACGAGAAGGAAGAACTCAACGAGACATCCCGCTTCAACCTCGCCGAGTTGGGAGAATTGAATAAGATTCCGGAAAACATCTACATCAAGTTCCCAAAGGACAATACGAAGACCAAGAGGGGAGGTTCCTATGTGTCGTGGAAGAAGGGATACATCCGCATTCAGGGTTTGGATAACCTATTCAAAGTCCTCATGCTCGTTCGCTTCGTCCGTCTGTGGTACGCTATCATGTTGAGGGACAACCCTTTGATTCTCGAGAACAAAAACCTTGAAGGGGCGAAGAAGAAGGTGGGGAAGAAGATAGTCGCCAACAAGGAGAACATCGAAAAGATGGGAAAGGTCAAGTTGGAGGTATACACGGGGAGGGACGGAATAACCCAGAAGCTGCGGATTAACGGAAAGCCGTGCATGGATGTATCCAAGAAGGGGTACACCTCGAAGGAGATCAAGACATTCGCCACGAAGGTGGGGTTCTACGGCGCCGACAAGGCGAAGAGGGAAGTTCTCTGCCAGCACATGCTCGAATTGGCACTCAACAACAAGGCCAACCGCAATCGCATCGAACCTTCCGTGCGACTCGGTTTCAAGGGGGATAAGCTCGCGGTGAACGGTAAGGACTGCAAGACCTACAGCAAGCCCGAACTGGTCAGCTACGCCAAGAAACTGTTCATCCCAGGTGCCGAAAGGTTGACCAGGGTGGCACTTTGCGAGAAGATTGCGCGAATCGCGAAGAACAGGAACAACCCCAGTGTCCAAAAAAGGTTGGCGGCGGCGAGGGGACTCATTAGGAGGGCAATGTCCAAGAAGGCACCCGCCATCAGGGAGAAGACGATGAAGGCTGCCATGGCGAGGGGAGTTCTGAGAAGGGGCATAACGAGGAAGCGACAGGAAAAGATGTTCGCGGAAATGGACGCCGAAATGGAAAGGGAGCTGGAGAGGGAATTCGGCTCACTTTCTTGATTTTTTCATCACCAACTTCTTAAATCCATCACTCTTCATACTATCATTTCTATTATTTCCCAATCTAGAAAGAACTCTGTTCTTCGATTCCGAATTAGATGATTTTCCATGGAGGGTATTCGCATTGAGGGGATCATATATCACCCAGTGCCTATTTCCCATAGAAAGTCTCAAGGGTCCATTTTGTTTAACATTGGCATAAATAGGTTTATAGGGCTTGTTTTGTATCTTTTTCAATTCTTTAAGAATGGTATTTACCGTGATGGGTCCCTTTAAAACTTTTTTGATTTCTTTGTTGTATTTCAATTCTCTCATGAATTGTTTCTCAATTTTCTCTTCGTAACCTTGATTAATGATGTCATTCACCTTGAGATCAAGTTCTCTGTAAACTTGCACGAACCCCTTCATGAATTTTTTGTTTGTGTCGAGCGATGTTCCCACCAGCAGAGAGAAACCGAAGTCGAGGAGATACATTTTAGGGGGGCCGGATGGCATTTTTCTGAACCCTATGTTGTTATCCTTGATATCTCCGTGAATGAAGTCATAGGAATGCAATTTTGTAATGAGGCGGGAAATCTGGTCCTCAATCTGTTTTTCGTATTTTACATAAATCTGAGGATGTTCCCTTTTTAGCATGGAATAGTCCCCATCAATCTTGTCCATGATGATGTAAAAAACTGCTTTATCCTCGTGGAAACCCACGATTCCAGCCTTAAACACTTTAGGAGAAAGACCCTTAAACCCCATGTTGATGCTTATGGCGACCTCCTTCCTCCCCTTTTTGAGGGTAGGTGCGGCGAATATCTTGACGACCCTGTTATTTTTATTTTTCAATTGTGCGACAATTCCATAGGTGCTTGGTTCTCCCATCAATTTACCCAACTTCATTTTTGTGGCTCTTGTGAATATTTTTCCAAATTCAAATGCTGTGATGGTTTTTGGCATACTTATTTTTCGTGAAGAAATTTATTCAGGTGGCAACAACCCTCTGGAAAGGGCATCAAGAAAATTAGGCACCCAGACCCTTTGAAACATGTGGAGCAAGGAAGTTCGCGAGCGCACGCACAGGAATTTTGGGGGAAGCAAGGAGGGGAGGAGGGTGACAATTTACATTCCAACGCACAAGCTGGTCTGGTACACGGGGGAAATGAAAAAGGAAACGCCTGTGAGGGAGACGAGCATCTATGTGAAGGGAGAGGACGAAAAGCTTAAAATGACCAAAACCATTTCCCACGAAGAATCCCTAAAACTGGGACAAGGAACACAATGCATGGGATTTCTCAAGAATGGAACCAAGTGCAAATGCAAACCCACCATGGGAAAATTCTGCAAGAGGCATTATAAAAACTAAGCCCTTAGTAAGGATGCCATCCTTCGGGGAAGTAGTGTGTTTGTTGGATCATGCGTGTAGAACAATATCGGGCGAGCAGATGCCTTATCAGTTGTTATCCAGAATCACAAGAACCGCTCTACAACGTCCAAGACGCTACGTCCCACCCAAAGAAATACCTGTTGAAATGAATGTTCTAAAGTCCCGTTTCAACAAGTGTGTTAGGATTAAAAAAGACAGAGGAGGACCCATCAGCAAAATAAAGTTGAAGGGCGAGAGGAGAAGAAAAGGTAGGTTTTAGTTAAAAATTATTCATAATATGTGCTATATCACAAGGTTCTATCAAAAAACCACCAAGTGAATATAGAACATCCGCTTCCACAAAAGACTGTTCCAACATCACGCCATTTCGCAAGACATTATTCTCATCGGTGGGTTTAGTCTCATGGCACACCATAAATACGGGATTTTCTTCGTGCTTCAATACCCAACCATATTCATACATGGAACCAACATGCCTCACCATCATGTCCTTGTGCCTCACCGAGAATCTCATCTTTTCGGGGTAGGACTTGTGCAATTCTAGATTGGAAACATTCTTAGAAAGAACCACGTGAGGGACGTGATTTGATTTGTATTTTTCTTTCAAATAGTGCGCATTCACCGGAACAGCCCACAGGGATAGTGTCATTCTATTATATACTATTCATTTATCTTTAACTCTCATCCACTTGAATTTTTTGGCAAGTCCCTCCAGTATCTCCTTGGGTGACTTCACGGGCTCCTTGGGCATCTTCTCAATTTGTTCAATCAATTCTGGTGGCAACATCGCTCCTAGAGGGACGTAGAACATACCTTAAAAACAAACAAAGTATTTAAATCAAGATGGAACGCTACGAAATACTGAAGAACCACTACGACGCATTCCACATGTTCCTGAAGGAGGAGTGCAAACGCTACGGCATGGACATCAAATTTAACGAAGACTTCACCAAAGACATCAAGACCATAAACGGGGACAGTTTCGCCAAATACATAGGAAAAACATTCACCGTGGGAGATTTCACAATGGTGATACGAGGAGGAAAGGTGCTAGGAGAAAACATCATGGACATCGAGGTAAAAACTATCAAGGTGGAGGGAGATATCTTGGTGGACGGAAGGTCGTGGCCCTTCAACTACAAATCCACAGACTACGACACCTACAATTACATAGAAACAAGTGCACCAATCTATGGAATTGTGAATAAAGAGTTAAACAAATTTCTACAAGAATTAGTAATATAATGAATGCCCTTCACCTCTGCATGGTGGCGTGCGAATACAAGTCCCTGTCGCGTCACCTCAATACAGCCATGCCAGTGCACGTACCGCTCATCAGGAACATAGAGGAACACAAGATTGAGATGGTAAGGGAACTCTTTCCAAAGAAAACACTCATCACAAACATAGTGCCACCCGCCAAGATGCTCATGAACGAAACGAGTGACAGATTCATCGGCTACGACTGCACCATATTCGAAAATAGATCCCCGTTGTTAGTGTATGAGGTTTTCAGTGAAATAACAGATTCCGACGAGGCGATCAAAGTATTCCCCGAATTGATTACCGTTCCCGCCTACGACTTGGAAGCGATGCTGTGCTTGATGAAGAGATGCGTAGACCACCCATTCACATACGACGTAATTGAATTACGTGATTGACTTGTAGGTGCCATCTACGCGAATTAAAGGAGTGTTTCCACCTTTATCCATAGAGAGATGATTCTCACTCCCATCGCCACTGGTGGGTTTTCCAAGGTTCACAACTATGTTGATGGTCATGGAAATCGGTTTTGTTGCAAGGTCACCCCGAAGAAACACCGAAAACAATTCATAAACGAGATGGAAATTCTAAACTCGTTTCCACCTAACATCAGATTTCCCAAGGTCTATGATCACTTTGAAAACAATGATAATAGTTTCATGGTAATGTCTCTTTTTCGTGGAACCAAGGTGAATAATCTGGATAAGTATACCGAAAATACACTTCGTTCCATCCTTCGTGGTATCGCCAGGTGTCTGATTCTGTGCCACGAGAACGAGGTGATTCACTTGGATGTCAAGCCACAGAACTTGATGATGAGTGACATGTCCGAAACGGCACTGACCAAGATGATTGACTTTGGCAACTCGGTCCGTGGAACCCGCGTCGAACTCAAGTCGCGCGTCGGAACCTTGGAGTATATGTCGCCGGAACATCTGACTTTCCCCTATCGCGTGACTCCGAAGAGTGACGTGTGGGCCATGGGCGTCATCATG
>Ga0222714_10001027_pt1 | contig 31696 bp, 57 predicted proteins | sample C33_3DmetaG_FD_165048 | JGI IMG/M metagenome (GOLD analysis project Ga0222714, IMG submission 165048) | Estuarine water microbial communities from San Francisco Bay, California, United States - C33_3D | ecosystem: Environmental > Aquatic > Marine > Unclassified | place: USA: California... | reverse complement strand
AGGTACTCGTCTTTACGAAGGAAAACAACATTGCGTTGTCATTGACATAGCAGATACAACAAAAGGTAAAAAGCCTCTTGGTCTTCCAACTCTTCTCGGTCTTCCCGCAGATTTTGATTTGCAGGGTAAAGACCTTATAGATGTTGCAGAAGAATATCAAAAACTTGAACAGTTCTGTCCTGGAGAGGCTGTTCGAGTTCTTAATCCAGAAGATATAGAATTAGCATATAAACGTATTGATCTATTTATGCCACCTCCACCTAATGAAGTTGTGTTACAATACTCTACATTAGTATGGGCAGAAGTAGGAGATAATGACTTTCATCTCGGTCTTAATAATGGTGAGTCTCTTAGGATATATGTTGACCCATTAGGTCGTTGGACAGTTGATCTTATTCAACGTTCAGGCAATTCTTCTCGTACAACTCTTTTGGGTCATACAGAAGATATGCGAGAAGCATTTGTTAGATCTGACAGATGGGTTGCTAACAACAGATCTGCAGCTATGCAGCTTATAGATAATAATGCTGTATGGAGAACTGATTCTCCTACAGATAAACAGATTAAATTTCTTAAGCGTATTGGCATTGCTGTCACTACAGATATGACAAAGGGTATTGCTTCACAGATTATTTCTAAATACTATGAAAATAATCCACGACCAAAATGGTTAGATAACAAAATCCAAAATAAAAGGTTCGGTAACTGGAGTTAGTGTATAATGATGGGATGCCTATGAATTATTACTCTCGTCCAATTATTGAACCCTATGAGGATTATGATTTCGTAGATGCACCTGTATCAAAAAAAGATTCTTCATTTTTATCTGCTGCTGCAAAGATAGCATCTACATCTCCTAATAGATTTCGCATGGGTGCTATGGTGGTTAAGTCTGGCAGAGTTCTTGGTGGTGCTGTTAACATAACTAAGATATCTCCCAGTACTCCACCCAATAGATTTTCTACTCATGCTGAAATTGCAGCTATGAACATTGCATCTGAAACAAGTGGTGCAACATTATATGTTGCTCGTTTAGATAAGTTTGATAATACCGTTATGGCTAAGCCTTGCGGGTGGTGCATACAAAAAATTATCGAAAAAGAAATATATAGAGTTGTATTTACCACTGGCTTTGAACCATTAAGCTTTTATACCGATATGGTAACATGGATAGATGAGAACCAAACCTATCTCTAAGTATTCCATTTGTCATCCACTAATTACTCCTGAATTCTTTCATTCATTGTATGATCCTTATTTTCAAGATACTTGTCTTAAAGTTAAATCTTTAGCTATTTATTCTGAAACAGATAAGTATCCTGAACTTATATATGATTCTCCTATAGAAGCTTTAAAACATACGTTTCAAGATAAGTATCATATTTGTGAACCGATAAGAATTCATCCAAACTTTCATATGTATATAGATTTGACGTCATTGCCAATTGACAGTAATGAAAACATTATTGCCACAAGGTTTTATAGATTGTGTGCCTCATCAGTATCTGGCAAGCTATCAAGTCTAGTAATTCGAGGACCAGTATTAATATTCTCATCAGTTTCTAGTTCAACTAATGAAATTGATGGAATAGATTATTCTGTTCCTTATGAAGTTCTAGAGCAAGTAATAAGGCTACATAACAATTATGTCGACTTCAAATAGCATTAATCCCTTAGTTTGTAAAGACTGTGGTCTTCGTTCTTTAGCTGTCAGAAAGTCATCTGAATACAAAGTTAATCTTTGTGTTCCTTGTCTGATAGAAAGAAAAATACAAAATAAGGGGGCTTAGCACTATCCCTATTAGAAAGCAATATATTATGTCCATTAATATTGTCGTTGGATCTGATCCAGCCGACACAGATAAGATCAAGCAGACTATTGACATCCTTAAGCTTGTTAATAATCTTGCTAATAAAGAAGATATTAGTACCATTGACACTGAGTCTTTAGACGATCTTGTTGATTGGTACAATAGCATGTATAATATCCTTACTGATCCAACTATTTTTGCAGAAAGTAACTAAACATATGACTGAAACAGATTCCGTCTCTTTGCGATTTTGTTTCAGACTTTGTATAATTACTTCATTAGTTGGCTTCTCACTAGGCTTATTTGCAGCAACTCAATTGCGAGCACATATGTCTAATGATGCGCCTTCTAAATGTGAATGCAAAAATATAACAACAACAACTTCTCCATAGCCAAGCCCGAGTGGCGGAATAGGCAGACGCAAGAGACTTAAACTCTCTCGTTCGAAAGAACGTACCGGTTCAAGTCCGGTCTCGGGCACTTTAAGCAATTTAAAAAGGAACTTTAATAAGATATAAAAAGGAATTTAAATGAACTTTGTTGTTCTCTCTTATCCTAGAACTGGTTCTACAGTTCTTCAAAGATTGATAAATACAAGTGATAATTTTACTTGTATTGGCGAAAAACCATTTGCAATAAACCATCTCTATGCTTTCTTTGCTAGTGTAAACGACGCAAAAACTATAGTCCCAAATGGTCTTTTCCCTGGCATACCTATTGATGATGATAGAAATCCTGTTTATCTTTCAGATAGAGTTGATCTTGATCTACTAGCTCATGATATAAAAGATTTATATCTTAAACACATACTGGGTGCTTCTCAATCTCAAAATGTAGGATGGAAAGAAACATTTATATCTCCTTATCCTAACGTATCATTAGCAAATAGACAGATAAAGTTTATTCGTAGACTTTTTCCTGATATACTATTTATACTCAATGTTAGGGATCCATATCAATGTTCCCTATCACCTATCTGGCAGCGTGTGCCGGATGCATTAGACGAACTCACTCAAACTAGAAATTGGATTATCCAAAGCTATAAAGATGGATTGTTTGGTTCAAACTCTATTCTTTTAGATTATGATCATTGGTCTGTTGATTCTTCTGATCTTATTAATCAGCTTATTTCTGTTGGAATTAATCTAGATATAGAGAAGTCTAATAAAGTTTTATCTGAAAAATTAAATCATCTTTCTTCTGTTAGTCCAGAGATTTCTTCTTGGACTAACAAAGTAAAAAGAGGAATTTAATCTATATTCCCAGGTAGCTCAGTTGGCAGAGCTACGGACTGTTAATCCGTTGGTCGCAGGTTCGAGCCCTGCCCTGGGAGCTATGATGATAGATGTAGAATCAAGATTAAACCAAGAACATATTAACTGTCAACGCTATGATCTTTTAGGAAAACAAATTGAACTTGTTTTCACAGATGATCAATATACTAATTTAAAACCAGGGAATATTGGTATTGTCAATTTTATTGACGACTTTGGAACTGTCCATGTTAACTGGGACGATGGAAGCTCTTTGGGTCTTATACCTGGAATTGATAAATGGAGGGTTATTTCATGACTGTTATTCATGAAGACCCAAAGCTTGACGTAATCGCTCATGCTCTAGTTCATAAAGGCATTGTTCTTTGGCAAGGTATTCCAGAGCACATTGTTTCAGAATTAAAAGCTCATGGATATAAAGTCAAAAAAAAGAAGAAGTTTAAAAATCTTTAATATTATGTCTAATAAAAATTATATAGAATGTTCTGCTTGTGGACATTTGTCCGAAGCTACTCAGCAGGGTGCACTTCCCGATAATGGTTTACTTCTACCTTATGAGACTTTTGGCTACTATGGTGGTTTCAGTGACTCAATGCGAGTTCTCATGGGACACCAACCTTCTAAAGAGTGGATTTTGTGCCATGACTGCGTAGTAAAGTTTCTCCGTACTTTTCCTCTTCTAGCAGACTCGTTTGGTAAAGGTCATCATCCTTGCGAAGATGACACTCCATGTTGCGAGTTCGCATGGAGAGGTACCGATAACTTTGCAAAGAAACACAACGAGATGCTCGTCAGAACTCAGACAGCATTTATTGATGACAGTGATTGCCTTTATTGGCAAGATGATGAGCCATCTTAACATATCTTTTATACTTAACCTTTTATCGGGCCTTTAGCTCAGTTGGTAGAGCACCGGACTTTTAATCCGTTGGTCCCGGGTTCGAGCCCCGGAGGGCCCACTATGAACGATAATAATAAACCATTTGTAGATAGTGTGTATTCTTTAGAAACACTTATTTGCAGTTTTATTCCATCTGCTGTGATTATGTATGATTTACATGGTCAGGTTATTATTCATACTGATTTAATGACTGATGAAGATGGCAATCTTATTCCATTTGCCTTTGATCCAAAGGACGACAATGTTGATCGCAAATGAGGATAAAGAACTTTTGACTGGTCATATAGTTGGTACAACTAAACGTACTGTTATTTTATGTCATAAAACTGCTGATCGAGTTCCCGGTGATTCTTATGCATCTTGGATTGCAATTGCGCATAAAGGAGGAGAACTTCACCCTTATGTTGTATGGAATGTCTACGCACGTTCCGATGGCTTTCATGCCGAATCCGGGACTTACTGTTCTACCATTAAGGAAGCTTTAAAAGCTTACGAATTGAGAGGCGGAAAATGACTGATAACAAATCAGTTATTCAACTAGTTGACCAAGCAATTAAAGATATTGCCGGCAGAGAGATAGTTTCTACTGCTGAAATGACTGATCTTTTACTTGATATTCGTTTATATCTTTTTACTCAAGATACGGTTCTTGCTTATGAAAGTTAAAGTAAACGTTGATATTCATCTTGATATTCCTGGAGAATTTCAAGATGATGATATGGCCGTTTCTCTTATAGATCAAACTCTACGCGACATGCTCTATGTAGGCGTAGACTACGAAGAAGAAGAAATGTTAGAGCTTCCTATTAACGAAATTAAAATTCGCTCCTACTTTGTGCTTGCAGGACGTGTTCCAAAGACTGGATAATGCGTACAGTGATACGCATCCGGTTATTGGGAGCTAACAGTCCCCATCTATATAAGCGTATACCAACCTAAGCAAAATCGCACGGCAATGCAGATTACTTAGACGCAACTGTTAATTTTTATTTAAAGTAGAATGAATCTTTATTATAGCGTTCAAAGTCTTCAATGGCTCTCATGCCATATTCATATTCATGAACAATTTTGTTCGCCATGATAAAAAGTCCAACTGTAATTGATGTGATTATAATAAGTGCTATCATGCTCTCATAGTATTATTACCTTCAATTGTCATCAGTGTTTTTAGTACTAAACATGTGTCACAGTTACACATGTCATACTGGGAGCTAGCATTCCCCATAAGGCTAGTGTACACGCAACTCGCCAAGTATAACTCCCAAGTGCTACTAAGGGCCTGTAGCTCAGTGGTCAGAGCAGGGGACTCATAATCCCTTGGTCGTGGGTTCAATCCCCACCGGGCCCACAATGATTGAATTATTTTTTATTGCATTATTAGAATCTAAATTAGTACGTTTTACAATTATCATAATTTTTTTTATTCTTTACATTTTTGCAAAGAATCCAAGAGAAGATTTTTATAAGGAATCTGTGCCTAGATATAATCTTAATCAAGATGACGTTGACATTATTATCGAAGCGTTAAATAAACGAGCTGATATATCTTGGATTCCAAAAGAACAAGATAGAATCCGTCGTTTAATTCTTCGCCTTAAAGGCAAAATAGACGCTCTTAATGCTAACGTAAATACGCAACCTATTCAAAAACAAGAGGACATTACACATGAACTTCCTGTTGTTTATGATGATCAGGTTTGGAATCACTATTACAGAAAGAATTCGTAATGCCCTATATCTCCAAGAAAGATAGAGAAGATCTAAAGCATAAACTTGTTTATGGTGGTAGATCTATTGAAACTCCTGGCGAATTAAATTATATGATCACAATAATGATTGATCAATATTTAAACGATAAGAAATTATCTTATACTTCTATTAATGAAGTTATTGGTGTTTTAGAGTGCGCTAAACTTGAGTTGTATCGTAGGGTTGCTTTGCCATATGAAGACACTAAAATCCAACAAAATGGTGACGTTTACACTATTTAATTAAACTAACTAAAAATAGGGGAGGTTAATTATGGGTATGGATGTATACGGCAATAAACCTAAGAGTGATAAAGGCGAATACTTTCGTGCGAATGTTTGGTCTTGGCATCCTCTTTGGGATTATTGTTTAGATGCTCATCCAGCTATTGCTGGCAAAGTTCAATATGGCCACAGTAATGACGGCGATGGCCTTAAATCTTTGGACTCTAAAACTCTTGGCAAGCTTTTACTTAAAGACATTGAATCTGGTACAGCACAGCATTATATTGATGTCAGACAAAAAATGCTTGACGAACTTCCATTAGTCGACTGCATATATTGTGACGAAACTGGTCATCGTACTTGGACTCAAGAAAATGGTTTAGATATTGTAAAGATTTGTAATGCTTGTAATGGAGAACGTAAAGTTAAACAATTTGCAACTAGTTACAGTCTTTCCATAGAACGCATTCAGGAGTTCGCAGAGTTCCTGGTTGATTCTGGTGGATTTAAAATATGGTAGCCGAAAGGCTTAACAAACCACCACATAAAAGAACTGAAAAAGTTCTTCAGGATTATTATTCTAATCTTGAAACTATGGATAGATTAGATGCATTATGTATCTATAGAAATACAATGAGTAGATTGTATAAAATATATAACCCATATCTTAGAATAAGATATTGGTCTAGAGATGATTTTCTTTCCAAAGATGAGGATGAGTAATGCTTTTTCATTTGAGAGATTCTGAAGGTAATGTATGCGATACTGAATCGCTAGAAGGTGCTCTTCAAATTTTTACTTCTGATAAAGGATATAGATTGTCATTTGTTCTTAATGATGGATATGAACTTCATATTTATCGTGATGAGTATGATGATGATCATCCTTCTCATCTAAGTGATTTTTCTCATATTCAATCAAGAGTAGCTGATGCAAAGGTTATTCTTTCGCGCTTTACTAAAGCGCCAAAACTTCCAAATCTTACTTTGGTTAAATAAGATTTAACTAGCAGCGTGTCATTATCTTTTCGATTTAATCTTTTGCTTAAGTCGTTTTTGGCAGTGGACAACTATCATGATATCGTACACACGTGGGACCCATATTCTCTCTGGTATCACTGCTAGTTATTAAGTTTAGTTGATGGCGTGTATCACTTATTACCTGTGTAGTAGTTGATGCGTAACAAATGATGTAACAAGCACGTGGACAATTTCGTCTGGCATCAACATCAGCTAATTAAGTTTGATGGTAGCTGGCTATGTAAAACATTTATTCACAAACTTTTAAAAAAGTTCAGATTCAATGACTGCATGACGGGAAAAAGTAGTAATGTCAGTGGCCCCATATCGCTCTACTACCTACCATCAATTTACTCTGTAAAGGAAACATGATTCCATTAAAGAGAGATACTCAAACTCACGTTGCTCTCTTGTATATGAAGATGAAGTCTTCACCTATTACTGTAGAGCAATTGAGAAATTTTTCTCCAAATAAGTATAAATCTCCCTCAAAAGCCAGACAAGCTTTAAGCCATTTGCATAAACTTGGTTTTGCATCTGTTGCTAAGGGCTGCTATACTATTACAGATGAAGGTATCCAAGCACTCTATCTTATTGTTACCCGACAAAAGAAAAAAATATATCATGACTGAGTTTCGAATATGTACTTGCCCTATCTTGAATTTCAAGGGCTAGTAACTCAGTGGTAAGAGTGACATCCTTATAAGATGTAAGTCGCGGGTTCAATTCCCGCCTGGCCCACAATGGTGGTGCAATATGGATAAACATGACATCGAAAACATATTCTCTCAAGAATATACTAAATTCTATAGTTCTTTATCACTTCTTGATTCTTTAATAATGGAATTACAAGATGTTAGTCAATCCTATTTTAAATTAAAAGATTCTCTTTCTTTAATAGTTAAAAATAAGAATTATACTTCTGATGCTATTAAAGACATACTTGAATTACATTTATCTTTAGTTGTTCGTATAACTGACATTAATAAGGAAATATCTGATATACTCTATCCTTCAGCACTTAGAGTATCGGAGTAGTTTTGTCTTTTCAAATTCCAAAAGAAGAAGACTGGAGACAACAGTCAGCTTGCGCTAAAGTAGACCCTAATATTTTTTTTCCATTAAAAATTACTTCTGCTTCTGTTAAGCAAGCTCTTGTTTATTGTAAGACTTGTCCAGTTAAAATCGACTGCGCACAGACTGCTGTCATATACAATTATGATGGAATTTGGGGTGGAACAACTTTAGCCCAAAGAAATTATTTCATGAGAACTCATTTTAAAGGCGCTCTTAATAAGTTTAGTTACCAAGATTCAACGCAAATGTTAAGTTCTGTCAATTTTGTTCCTGTAACTGTTCGTTCAAGCAGAAGAAAAAGAACGAAGATTTCCAATGAAGGATAGCTATGTCTACTGAACAATACCGTGATAATGATGACGATCTTTTTGATTATGATCCCTCTAAAGATAACAATGTTCAACCTGTAACAAATTTTTCTACTAGTACCTCAAATCACTCATCAGGCAATGAAGTCCTTGATGATATGTACCGGAGTATAGAAAAATTCTCTGGTGAAGCTGATGAAGAAAATATTAAATTTAGAGTAGGCTTAGCAGGATCTCTTTACAGCGCTTATGAAACTTTTGTTTCTAAATCTCAAGTTGTTTCTCATATTTCTTCTACAGCTGAAATTTTAGATGAATTGACAAACGGCAAGTACAGTGCTTTGTACGCTTGTCGTCAGATTGAACAAAACATATTTAGAAGGCTTGGCGTTCATTTTCTAGTTAGCGCAATTCTAGAAGATAATGCCAAAGATGAAGAGGGAGTAACTTTTAAAGAATTCCTTCAAAAAATGAATCTTGATATTCCTCAAGATTTTGTTTCTACTTATTTTTCTACTCTTTTTAGAATTTCTAGTCATATTCTAAATGTTGAGAGAGCTATGTACATTAGTCTTTGTAATAAGCTTGAAATCGTTCCTAACTCTAAAGCTTTAGATCCTGAAGCATCAATTAAAGATATTAATGATGCCATTCCTATGACTGCATCTGATTTTAGAGAACAGCAATTTTCTTCTACTCTTTCAAGATTGTATGATGAATCTTTTGTTCAGTCTATCAATTCTATTTTTTCATTTGATTCATCTCCAAGAATTATTAATCTATGAACAAAAAAAAATTGATACAAGCTTTGTTTACAATTGCTACACTTAGTGCTACAGCAGCTATCAACTATTCTTTGTTTCACACTCCATTTATATTTGTAGTGCTTACTGTATTATTAGCTCATGAGCTCGGTCATTACTTTATAGCACGCATGCATAATGGGGATCCAGATCTACCTTATTTTATTCCTTTTCCAATAGTCGCTATTGGAGTGACTAGAATTAAAAGAATGAAGTTTTTATCTTTTAATTCAAAAAAGAAAATATCTTTATATGGACCATTAGTTGGTCTTATCTCTTCTATTATACTTTTTCTATTATCTCTTATATTGTTTCCTATATATTCTATTCCTCTCTTAATGCTTTGCTTTACTGAAGTCTTGTTCAATTACTTTGGTGTTGACGGAAAGAAGTATAGATCATATAGTCGTCAGGAGTTTAGTGTATGCTTTTGATCTTAGCGCCTGTAGTTTTGAGTGGTTTGATATTAAACATTTATAATAATTCAAAAGTCCACCTTCTCCTTGAGAAGATTCAAAACACTTACAACGACAATAGTTTGGGGATAACTACATATGAACAAGCAACAACGCAAAAAACAATTGTCATCCAAAGTAAATGATTACTTAGATGATTGTTGCTTTGATATACAAGGACTAGGACCATCTGCTTTTGCTGATGCAGCTGAGACTCAGCTAGCTAGGATTTTAACCAAAATAGCGATAGGCTCAGCCACCGTTTGGTGGTCTGTCATGGAGCTAAAAGATTTTATAAAAATTCGTCATACACTAAAGGTTAAAAATGTCTCAAGCAAATGATCCAATTAAATCTTTTAAGTTTTCTTTTGATATGGTTAAAAGTACAAAAGGAAACTTGCAATCGGAAGTTCAAATATTAAAAGATAGAATAGACAAAATTACTGATCATTTTACTGTTAATGATGTTCCTATTCTTAGATTAATTTTAAATGTTACTGATTCTAGAGATGACCTAAAAAAACTTTCTAAAGCTTTAGATCGGCTTGCAGATTTAACTGATCATTACGGATCCTTACTCAAAAAATTGAATGTAATTGAGCAAGCAGAATTGGATCCAAACTGGTTTGCTCTTTCATTTGGTGATTTTGAACAAGACGTTGATACTGCTTTAAGCAATATGTTTAACGAACAGGATTGAAAATATAATATGTCTATTGATAAAGTAACTTACACATTTGTAAAGCAAGATGGAAATATCTCTTTTCGTTCTAAGGTTGATTCCTTTAACCTTGATCATGTAACAGAAAAAGATTCCATTTCTTTCTTTAAGAATTTCTCTAACTACGCAGCATTTGATTCTGGTCTTTTGCCTGTTGATGGCACTGGTTTGCTTGCTATTCGCAGAGCCGGCAATCATACTCAGGTTACTTATCAGCATAAGCCAGGACTTTATTATGTCAACTGGGGTTCACATGAAGGCGACCGCAGGGCTGTAAGCTATCTTGTTGCGCAGCCCTATCGCATTGTTATCATTGACTTTGTTGACGACAACTTGCTTGGTGCAAGAACTTTTTATTCTCCAATTCCTGCTACTCATCCAGCTATTCAGCTTTATCATGTTAATCTTCCCAACATCAACTGCCGTGGTTATCGCGGAAATGGTGTTGGTTGGATTTGTTTATATCACAATGCTGATTGGTCTCAGATGCCGTTCAACGAAAGATTGACTAGAGCACTTGAGCGTTGCTCTGGGATAGAAACTTACAACGATGCTAACATGTCGGAGACAGATGGTCCTCGTTTTTATTCAGATCATTATTCGCATAATTCGTCTTTTGATTATCTTTGGAGTCCAAAATCTTGGGAAGCCAAGTCCCAAGCAGAAGGATTCGAATGGACTTTAGATGATAATCTTTGGGTTCCAATTATGGTTAAATCCAGAGATGATCAGGGTCAGCACTGCAACGACGAAGATGCTGTTCCGTTTACTCTAGCTGATGCTATTGTTGGAAAGTATAATGCTTATTATGGTGATTCTTATCACCCAAAGCCAATTAATGCTTTAACCAATCCTTCTATGCAGATTGAATCTAGCCATATCATGAATTGGTTTGTTCAGTCTTATAATTCTTCTACTACCAAATATGTTGGCGTAGATACTATGGCTGAGTCTGCAAAAACAAGAGAAACAATCGCCACAGTAAAGAACGCTAAGCTTCCTCTTCATACATCTGATGATGTTATTCCAAATGATGATGACGAACAAGACGATAACAGTATTCAATGTAGCACTTGCAAATCTTATTTTCACGAAGACGATGTTTCTTATGTTGAGCTTCTAGATCAATATAATTGTCAAGATTGTTTGAATGAAAACTTCATATTTTGTGAAAATACAAGTGAGTATCTTCCATCTGATTCTGAGAATATATACTATGTAGAACCACAAGATTTTCACGTAGACTTATCAGCTTATTATAATTATAAAATTTGTTCTTCTTGTTCAAATATTCATGGTGTATCGACTCACGCTTTTCATAACTTTCATAAGAGTAATTGGCGTCCAAATATTTGGACAATTGATGTTGAAATTGAAACACCAGATGGTTTTAAGATAAGTACATATGAAGTATGTTCTTATTGCATTGATGGGCATGATCATGTTGAGCATGACAGTTGTCATTATTGTACGGCAAATGTTCCTTCTCATCAACATTCTCCCATAGAAAACCTTTATAAAGCTCAGTTTGATGATGGTAAAGCTAATATTTTAGATGCTCCTTTAGAAAACAACTTTGTTACAGGTTATGTTTGCTCACATTGCACTTCACAAAAGCATAGCTATAGACTTTGCGCTTGTGGCTCAAATGTTCCTTCTTATGCATTTAGAAGTGTAGCTAATCCTCAGATTTATCAAGTATCTGAATTAACTTATCCTAACGCTTATCGTGTAATTACAGATCAATTGAAGTCTATGGATCTTGAAATTTTCGATGACTATCTAGTTACTTTTGATAAATTTTGCACCAATTGTTGTTATCCCTCTCTTTTGGGCAATGATGATGAAGCAGCAAAAAAGACTATTATAAACTTTGATCCCAAAAAGTATTATTGGGTTTTCCGTGATTCTAAAACTTATGAACCAAGTCCATTAGATGATGATTCTTTTAATCTAAAAGATCTTTTAAATCAAACTATCAATGATGCTTCCGAGCACTCGGTGTTTTCAATAATGCTGAATAACGGAAGTTTTTCAATCGTTCCTCTAGCCGAAGCTATATAAGAGAGTAGAATAAAATGTCTGAAAATATAACCATTGATCAATTAAATCATTTCTGGATGCCAAATGGCGCTCCTTGTTTTATGGCTGACAGAGATGATATTTGTGATGTTGTTGAAGAAATGGGTTTTTCTGTTTATTATGTTCTTGGTAATCTTCAAAAAATTTCTACCAGCAACACGACTACATACAAACCTACAACTCCTGGTGCAGTAACATCTTCTCCTGTTACCACCACTACTCAAACAATCACAAAAAATATTCAGTTATTTAAGATTGTAAACAACTTTGTTGGTAGGGCTGTTGCTGTGAGCACTGATCCTCTTCCTGACAATTTTCTTGGATTAGAAGAAAACTGTGTTTACAGTCTTCCTGACATTCCTCAAACAATGCTTGAAAAGCTTGATCAATTCTTTAGACTTGTTCATGCTCAGCATGGTACTGAGTCCATCGTTCTTTTGACTTTTGATCCTACAAAAGAAGATTCTTCTGGATGGGGCGTGCTTGTTCCAGAACAGACAAACACTTCAGCTCATTGCAATTATGATGCAGAGAGTGTTCTTGCTCTTAAACCTGAACATCTCTATGTCGTCGGTTCTGTTCATTCTCATCCAGAGATGCCAGCTTATGCTTCTGGAACTGACCATGCTGATCAAGCTGATTTTGATGGCATCCATATTACTTTTGGTTGGCAGAAATCTGTCAACGCTGGAGCAACTCAGTATCATATTGAGCTTCAACTTTCTGGCCACAACTATAAATTGACTCCTGAAGATGTTTTTGAAGATTTTAGTTTACAAAAAGATCCTGATCCTGAAGTTGTAGAGTGGACCGATAAAGTAAAAAAAGCACTCCCCCCCACTGGGGGGGTACCCACCAATACAACACGTACGGGTACACCGGCTACAACTCAACTGGACCATCAAACAGCTCAACTAGATACAATTCCTGGGGAACTTGGGACTAGTAAAAAAGTTTCATATCGAAATAATATTGAGTCTCTTAAAGTAGAATACGATGCAATTGTTGTAGCGGAGGTATATCCTGATGAAGTTGGTGTCGCGTCGTGCCCATCATGTGACTATAATCTCGATGATGGGGATTTGTATTCTGGTTACTGCGGTGTTTGTGATATTCCCATTGCTATTGAATCGTCGTCGATCAACTCGATAGCAAGAAACATTGAATATTATTGTAGATCACGCAGTATATCTACTGATTCTCCTGCTTATCTTTGGGGTATGGATAATAGTAAAAATGAGTTTTTGATTAAACTTAATCTATCCAAAGGTTTATCCGATACTTTTTATGACGATGATGATATTGAATATGTCACTCTTGAAAAAGAAACAGACTACTACGATGATGATGGTTTTCATCCTGACTATCTAGTTTGTTGTGGAGAACGAGAAGCAAACTTTTACACAAAGTGTACATGTAAAATACCTGTTTTCTTTGATGACTACAAAGACTTTGCTGCTGCTACTTCTCGTCTTGATATTTATGAACCTAAGTCAAAGTGTGAAGGATGTCAACTTTATTATACAGGATTTTGTCCTGCTTATAAAAAGATGATACTCGATTACAGCGCTTCAGGTGGAAGACTTGATTATATTCAAAAAGACTCTCCAATCAAACCCTGTGATGAGTTCTATCCTTTCAAAGCCGAAATATCGGAGACTTCTAGTTCTTTGTATTATAATTAAAGGAATATTATGACAGATACAAAACGTTTTGTTCTTGTTGGTGCAGGTGGCATTGGCACTTGGCTTGCTGCTGGTCTTGTTCGGTTGCTTGAATGGAAGTACCCTGGATCTGCTCTTATTATTGTTGATGGCGATAACTATGAGCCAAAGAATAAAGAGCGACAAGATTTTACTAAAATTGGAAATAAAGCAGTAGTTAAAGCTCATGAATTAACTCCTCAATTTACCAATACTATGATTATCCCAATTCCCAAATGGGTTGTTGCTGATGATTTTAGCGGAGTTACTGATGAAGATTCACCAAAGATTACTGCTTCTCAGCTTATTACTGAAGGCGATATTGTCTTTGCTGTAGTTGATAACTTTGCTGCTCGTAAAATTATTTTTGATGCTGCTTCTAAATTGCAGAATATTGATGTATTTACTGGTGGCAATGATGACGAACTTTTTGGTTCTATCTATCATTATCAAAAAAGAGATGGAATTGAAGTAACAGAACATCCTGTAAACTTTCATCCAGAATATGATAATCCGCCTGATAAGAATCCCGGTGAACTTTCTTGCCAAGAAAGATCAGAGATTGAAGGCGGAACTCAGCTACTTGCCACTAACATGGCTGTAGCATCTTTTATTCTTGGTCGTGTACATAAAACAATTGTACATAACCAGAATCCTGAGGAAACCGAAATCTACTTTGATCTTGGCCTTGGCAAATCTGAACCATATGACCGTAGAGTCACAACCGTAAATGAATACATCACTGTTTAAGGAGATAATAAAATGGAATCAAATATGAATAACGCAGCATCACAGCCCGCTACCGGTATGGCTAACGTCAGATTTGGCGTTTACAACCAGCCAAGCAACATCGGTGGCAAGAGCGTTAAGGATGCTCGTGAGCAGTTTAGCAAGCTTTGGGGCATTCCAAATGACGCTGTTGCTTACAAAGGTAAAGACAAGCTTGACGAGAACTACGTCATCCAGCCCGGCGACAATGTTGAGTTCCACCGCCGTGCCGGTGAAAAGGGCTAATTAGCTCAGCAAGATCGTGGGAGGGCTAAGGGATGCTTGGCCCTCCCACACATAATCAACATACGAATTATATATATTTTTTACAAGGCACCAGTCTATTAAGGACATAAGCATGTTATTTACGCATCTCAAACTTGGAACTCCTGCAGTCTGGTTCAAGACTCAGGAATTTTCACGTTCAGTCGAAAATATAACTAAGTTTGATTTCAGAACATATTTAACTATTCATCCACAAAAAGCATTTTCTCAGTTTGTAGACGGCACTTGGAAAAGTATTCTCGTTGAAGTTCCTAGAGAAGATGGTACCTCTTTGCCATCTTCCGTTTGGGATACTTCACTTTGTTTTGATTATATTTCAAAAACAGATTTTGATAAACCAATTACTTTTATTGTTCAAATAATTGGTAAGCCTGATATGCAGATTCCTATGTATATACCCACTGTTGCTTCAAATACTTTTGCATATCGAGATATGTTCTGGAATGACGAACTAAACACTAAGTCTGTTCAGTTCGTATTCGTTTCTACTGGAGATGTTCCAGAAGAGTATTCTTCTTTATTTAAACTTGTAGAAGACTCTGTTCCTGATGTCAAAGAGCTCTCTACAATTGTTTCTCACATTAGTGAATCTTCACATGGAAGATTTGTGCAAGAAGAACAAATCGTAGATGTTGTGCGTTCTGGTCTTGGTTTGAATGAATCTGATTTCATTGATCTTTGTTTGCAGTCTATTGTTCTTAATAATAAGATTGATGCAAAGTATGTTTATGATGAAAAGATGAAGAATATCAAACAGAACGGTATTCTTGAGATTATTAAGCCAACTATCACTTTTGACAACATTGGTGGTCTTGATAATATTAAAGATTTAATTCGTCGTACTTCATTACTCTGGAATAATAAAGAACAAGCTAAATCTTTTGGCATTACTCCAATTAGAAGAGTTCTTATGGTTGGCATTCCAGGTACCGGCAAGTCTGCAATATGTCAGGCAACTGCTGCAGAGCTAGGACTTGATCTTGCTCGTACTGGTATTAGCCAAGTTATGAACTCTTTTATTGGTCAATCAGAACAAAACATGCGTGCTGTTTTTAAACAAATTAAAATGATGACTCCATTGTGTGTTTGGATTGACGAGTTTGGTCGCGATTTGTCTGGCGGTCAGTCTTCTAGTCATGTTGATGGTGGCACTACTGACCGTGTTCATGGTGAATTTTTGACTGGTTTGCAGGAACTCCCAGAAGATACCTTCTTGATGTGTGCAGCAAATCAACTTGAACACCTAAAGCCAGAGATGCTTCGCGCAGATCGTTTTGATAAGATTGTTTTTGTTGGCCTTCCTTCTTATTTTGAGCGTAAAGAGATACTTAAGATTTATCTTAATGACATTCAAACTGATCATGAGTATGATTACGATGCGCTTGCAAGATCTACTGAAAATTTTACTGGTGCCGAAATTTCTTCTTTGATTAAGGAAGTTAAATTTTATATTGTAACATCTGATTTCAGAGCTATTACAACACAAGATATTGTATCCTATGCTCCAAGAATGAAAAACACCATTTGGAACAAGCACAGGGATATGGTAAAATCAATGTATAGCTATGCCCTTGAGCAATGGGATTGGGCTTCTTCAGAACAAATGGAGAACGCCAAAAACATTATCAGCGGTAGATCTCAAAATAAAGAAGAAGTAACTTTTAAGATTTAGGAGAAGTCGTGTCAGAAGATTTTCATGATGTAGAAGAGTTTATTGAAGCCTTTAATCAGGCTGAACCAAATCCGCCATCACTTTCTAGTGATGATAAAAAGTATGATCAAGACCTATACAAAAAATGGTTTAGGTCAAAAACCCAAAGCGGATTTCTTTCCATCAAGCCTTGGTATCAAGGATTAAAGTTTAAGATTGATATTGGAAAGACTTCACCTGATGGCAAACTTTTAAGTAGTACAATGGTTTTTGTGGATGCTATTGATTTTTCTGCATACCTTAAGTCTGTTAATAGCTTTACTGCAGAAAGACTTTTTCCTGCTAACGAAAAAAGTGGCGTTCCCAGCAATGAGGGATTTGTCTCATACGGTGGTGGAATTATAGAATCCAAGCCAGTTTCTAGAATATTTAAGTGCCACCATTGGCAGAATTCAGATAATACATTTGATACCTCTGCATTTGTTTGGAAGTGTGGCCATTTTGCTGCACGAAAGACAGAAAGCGGAGCTTTTATACCAGATATGAAATCACCAATTTCTGTTGATTCAATTAAAGTTACGCGTCAAGATATCTTGAGTATTTCTCATATGCTTGAGCTTTCGCTGATTTCCCATGTTACAAATAATTCAGATTGGTACAACATATGAGCGAAGAAAACATTGAACAAAATGATGTAGTCAGATTGATTCAAGATGTTCTTATTGGCATCAATGCACAGTATCAAGCAAGATTTACAGAGTTCGAAGCAAAGATAGAAAAACTTGAACAGCAAATTGCAACTCTTGTTCTTGCTTATGGTGAAACAACTGTTTTTGTTGAATCACTTGTAGCTCAGCTTGCTTTTGCATCAGAAGAAGAGCAGAAGAGATTTACTGATAATCTCTCAGAAAATAGAAAGTCTATGCTAGAGGTAATGCAAAGTGCAGCAGAAGGTTTCCTGGGCAGCGATAATCCAGTCGCTGGATCAACCATTAGCAACTTGGTTGAACAAAAGTTATCTGACTCAAGTTCAAACTGATTGTGTTTTATTTTTAGATAAGTCTAATTATCTAATTCTTAATAATTTATATTATCTTCCGCAGGTATATTCTGTGGTTAAATCTTATTGTCCTGAAGTAAAATCACTTCATCTTATTCACACATCCTTGCTGGAGTTCATCAAGAATAGTGACATAGATTTATATTCAGTTGAGGTAAAATAATGTTTATATCTTCTTTTGATACTACAGACCGTTTTAACAATTTTATTGATAACATAATCTCAAGCCCTTATGTTATTCCATATGACGAGCATGCTTATATCGTTACTCAATATAAGAATTATGAAATTTTGCGGTCAACTCTAGAAACTCAAGATTATGATCAAAGAGTAAAAGATATTCAAAATCTTTTTTTAGCTTTTGAATGCAATAAATTTGATCAGCAGGTTGTTCATTCTAACATTCTCCTTGCTTCTGAATCTTATCGTAGTTCTCAATATTCTACTGATGAATATTGTATATATCCTTTTTCTAAAAAAAAGTTTATTGAAACATTTTTTATAGGTTTGATGCCCTCTTTTCAGTCTGAGCTTATTAGTTATTTGACTGATAAACTTCCTGTATTTCAACAAGTTGGCTCAGGATCTGGAGCTGCTATTATAATAAAAAATCTTAATGTTACTTCTCAAGTACTTTTGGATGATATCAATAATAATTGTTCTTTACATTCTAAGATAAAAACACTTTCTAGCTCACTTTTATTAGCAGAAAAAATTTTAAATAATCAGACTAATGATATTGATTTTCTCAATGATCGAATTAAAGTTCTGAACGAAGCAATTCTTCACATATCACAAGAGCTTGATCAAGAACGCAAGCAAGGAATGAACGGATACTATAAGACATGGCACTAGTAGATTTAATTCATAATTCTAATACATCATACACCCTTAGTGCTACACATACTTCTGTTGGAGATGTAACCGTAGATATTGTTGTTAATGTATTTGATGTTTTTAGTAAAAAATATTCTTCTAATAATTATTTTTTCTGGAATGCTTTTGGTGATAAAAAAATTTATGTAGAAGTTCCTGTTGGCAAAAAGCTTTCCATCAATACCGGCAACATGCAGAGTCTCTTTGATACTTTTTATCATTCCGATTCTTCTGATCCAGATACCTTTTATGTAACGAATCCTAACTCAAAAGGTTCTCCATGGGCATTCCCTTATTCTTCTGGAAATTACAGTGGATGGATGATGTCCAAGAATGTTTTCTTTGATTATGTAAATGATTTTTCTGGCGTCGGTGTTTGTTCACATTATACTGGTTCACTTTCTGGACTTTACGTAAGATCAAAGAACTATCCTTTTGCTAATACCATTCCTTACACTACCTGTTCTCATCCAGATTTGACCTCTAAGTCTTCTCTTTCTTTTATCAGTTGTGCTTATGATTCTAATCATGCAGAGTGCCCTTATTATTCTTCTGATTCACAGATCATTGCTTCTAAATCAATCAATGGTTTTATGAACGAGAATTCTATAATTTATAATCTTACTGTTTCAATGTCTTTAGATGCTAAATATACTTATCAAATTATTAGAATGTCTGATAACGATGTGAATTACAGTATTCTTGTTGAACATCGTACAGAAGAGACTGACTCAAAAGCTATTGAAGTATTTGAAGAAATGGTTTCTTCTTATGAAGATGGCTTTAAAACAGTATATGATTGCACTCTTACTGACAATCAAAATCAAAAGAACAGCTTTATTCTTTCATTGGTTTAGGAGATATTTTGCATAATATTATTAGAATAGACAAAGATTACATTACAGACTTTACTCTAGAGATTCATCCTATTGCAACTCCTTATAATTCATATCGTCAATATTTTCATAATTCTTTAAAATATGACTTACCACTTGTTTACTCTTACACTCTTAAAGAAGTTTTGAAAATACCAACTGATCATTTTTATTCTGTTAAGCAAAATATAATTGCAGATTCTATTAATACTGATCTGTATCCAATAGCAGTTAGGTATGTCACCGCTGATTCAAAATATTTAATTGAGCGTCCACCATTTCAGATTCCTGTTGACTTTAGATTTGGAACCGCTCACAGTGGCGCTGAAAAAGTCCCCACATTTAATATTTGGATCCCTTGGACTAGTACAATAATTGATCTTTCTGTACCTGACGTTAGTGCTTTATCATCAACAAAAATATTCTTTAATGATGCGCCGTTGTACTCTATTGATGATCCTGTTATCTCTTGCGATTTGCCTAATTCGTACAGTAATGGTTCTATTTGTTTTTCCAATTCTTTAAATGATATACATAACGTTCTTGATGAAGACTCAGTAACCTCTAATGATGTTTCATGTATTTATAATTATGTATTTAATAATTATATGATGGGTGGATGGAATTCTGATTTGAGTCCTGTTTTCCTATCTTATGGTCACCATCAAAATTTTGATACTTCTGATCTTTCTATGCTAATGGAGTATATATCTCCATCTCCTGAAAGAAAAGAAAAAATTATCTCTACTTTTGCAGGAACGCCTTATGAAAAGATTGCAAAGAGATTGTTGAATTCTAAAGTTCATTTTACCAATATTCGTTCTGCTCCTAAATTATATTTTAGAGATCTTATTATCAGAAGTTCTTTTACACTTGAAGAAACTCTCCAATATGTTACCGACATTAAAACACTTTACAGTAGAAAAGCTGCTAAATCCGGCAATGGGTATACTAGATATGGAAATGTAAACCTTTCTTCTGTTTTGAGCTCTAACAAAGATAATTCTCGTTTTGTTGATAATGGTGTTCAGGCTGCTTCTTCTTATATTTTAAATTCTGTTCTTCAAAATCGAGATATTAGAGATGCGGTTGAGCATCCCTATATCACTCAAACTGGCCATATAATTGTTCCATCAAGTGAGTATCAAAATAATTGGGTACAATTACTTTCTCATTCTTTAACATCTGAATGTATTACGTTGTTATCTGATTCTATTCTTAATAATTATATATCTGGTTCTCTTCAAAAGAATAATAATATAATATTTCGTCATGAAGCTTTTGATCCTGAACTTTCTCGTTCTTTTGGATCATTTGATTTTTCTGAAGAGTCTCCTTCAGAAATACTATTTCCTTACTTTAATGAGATGATTTCTAATATTGATCACTCTAAGATAAAGGAATCTTATGCTCAAAAACTTGCAGATCCAGAACATACTCTTTCAATTTTGAAAGACTTAACAGCATAGGTCAATATGTCTTCTATTACATTTTCTTTTCAAAAAGATAAATATAGTTATCTTCAACAGCAGCGTTTAATTGCAGTTTCTAATGATGACGAACAATTAGTTCATCAACAAGAGTCTGCAGATTCTTTTCAATTTAAACTTTCTCCTATAAATTTCTTTGCTGAGATAACTTCTCCGTTTAGATCTGATTATATTGCTTCAAAGGATTCTGGATTTCTTCCTCCTGGTGTTAAAACAATAGCAGATAACTTTATTGTTTACGAAAGACCTCCTACCGTTAAGACTCTTTTTTATAGCCCCAACCTTGCAGAGAATGTTACAGATGATTCCATTAAGGCTTTTTCTATAGCTATTCCTTGGCAACTTTACATAGCTCAGTTTTCTGAGGATTATCTTTGTTCTAGTGTGCACATGTATTTTATGGATGCACCTTTGCAATCTTTGGACCAAAGGTTGTATATGGCTACACTTCCTAATTTTTATACAAATGGTCTTTTATGTCGTCCTAGATTTGCTACTATGGATGAAGTCACAAGGTATACAGCTGATCCTGCTGGCATTATAGCATCTAGTTACGACTGGGTTTGGAATAACGGTACCAATAATGATTTGACTGAGCCTCTTGTTCATTTATTGTTACAGAATATTTCTGGAAAAATTGCTACCCTAGCATCTGACAAGATGCCTCTTCACTTTAGGCAAAATAGAATATCTTCTATGACATACTTTTCATCTGATGAAGTTGAAGCTATTTTAACATCATGGGAAACTTTATCTTTAGATGATATTATGTCCTACAAGTGGCCTAATCCTTCTCGTAGTACAAACTTTTCTTCAGCATCGACTGCGGATATATATCAAAATATGAGCGCTTACCATGACAATATTCATGACTATCTTTATCAGCTTATACACGAAGAAGATGGAGAAGAACCTAATGAAGACTATATTTGTGATATGATTGATTCCATGGATTATAATCAAGATCATTATATTTCTTGGCTTGTTATCCATGGTCATGTTCCCCAACTTCCTCCAGAATGGTCAAAACCATTTACTTACACCGACTTTTTACAGGTTTTAAAAAAGTCTCAAAATATCAAGAAAACATCTTTTATGTTTGATTTTCATAAGTGTATTCAGTCTTTCTTTCCTATTGTTCCTTGACTTATTCTACTTTTTTTGATACTATATATCATATATAAACTTTAATAAAGGTAGATAAAAGTGTCTAAACAATCCATTACGGAACCTGTTTTTACTAGGTCTGAGGTTGCTCAAATACTTAATGTTTCTACTCTTACTATCTCCAATAGAGAGAAGAACAGCAAGTATCCTGAGCCTAAAAGAGATCTCAATAATTATAGAATATACACTTTGAATGATATATTTAATCTTCAGCTTATAACCTATAACTACATAGATCCTAAGCCAATTATATCCATAATGTATGATAAAGGTTATGAAGATATTAAAAAGCTAGGTAGCATGATTGACAATGCTTTATCTAGGAGAAACAATTAAAATGAGTGAAGATAATTCAAAAAATTACAGTCTAGTAGAAGAAGTCCCAGAGAAAATTTCTACAGATGTAGTTGCCGATCTTAAATCCGGCATCTATAATTTGTTTATCTCATTATTTAATGAGCTAACAATAAAATATGGACCAGATGAAGCTGTTCGTACATCGACTGCTTTTCTGGACGATATATCAACAAACTTTAAATCAATATTAGACAAACAAAAATAGGAGTTGACATGATAGACCCACGCAATATGATCAATGTTACTGGCGGAGTAGTATCCGACGCAGAAATGATTAATGACAAAATTTTAAAGTTCCGCCTTGCAGTTGATTACGCTGGCTCTGAAAAAGGATCAGACAACACGTCTGGTTATTTTGATGTTGTTTACTATCTCAAAGATGGTAGCAACTTTTCTTCAAAGAATTCATCTTTTATTCATGCCCAGGTTACTGCAGGCAAAATGAAAAAAGGTGCAAAGATTCAAATTGTAGGACGCTTGGTTCAGGAGCGTTGGCGTCAAGACGATGCCAACAGAAGCAGAGTCGTTGTTGTCGCAGAGCATATTTCGTATGCAGCATCTGCTGGAACAGCCTCAAAGTCTTCTGATGCGCCAGCTGCTTCTAGCTCTGCTGGTATTCCTGACAGCTTCTAATTTCCTCATATATGGAGGAATTTAGTGAAGAGTTCTTGGCCTCGTTAATTGATGAGGCCTTGAACGAAAAAGGCATTAGTAAGTTAAAGCCATCTTCTGGTCTTCATCTTTCTCTAGCTGAAACTGATTTTATGCAGATTGCATTTCAGGCTTTAGCTAAAAAGATGCCTATATCTGAAGCATCTGAAGCTATACAAGATATGAGAGATGAACTACTTACTCGAGTAGTTTCTATGTCTATTACAGATCTTCATACTGTTACAAATAATTGTAACAAATGCAAAATTGATTCTTCTGCAGAACTTCCTAAATGGAATGTAAAGAATCCTGATCTTGTTATAATAATAGAATCTCCTTCTTTAGATCCAAACGCAATTTCTTTTATGGTTGACTCAATTAAACAGTCTGGTTTTTCATCAGATCAACTTTGTTTAACTTATGTCAATCGTTGTCCTAAGAAATTTAAATATGAATCACAAGAAGTAATTAATTGTTCTCCATATCTTCATTCAGAACTGCAAATATTAAACCCCAAGTTAACGATGACCATGGGAGGCTTATCTACTTCAGTTCTGTTGGGAACAGAAGTTAAGATAAAAGATTATAGGGGAAACATTGTTTGGCTTGGTGGCTGGCCTATTCTCCCTACATATTCACCTGGATATGTGCTAAGATCTGGTGGATCGTCTGCTCAGCATTTTGTTGACGATCTTGTTCAGGCTTATGAATTTGTTACTTCTAAAAAGAAAGCAACATCTTATGAATAGTTTAATTATTCAAGATATGACAGAGGATCAATTAAAAAATTTTGAACTTCTTGTGGCCAACGATATAAAAAATCTTTCTTCTCAAGACAATTTGCAATTTCTTAAAACTAATTTAGATTTGTGGTTGTATTTTCTTTTAACAATGAAGAGAACCGCAGAGTATAATGTAAGTTCTAGAAATTCAAATAGAAAAATTACCTTGACTAGAATGAGAGCTGATGAAGTATCTCAATCTGAGATAGACAATTTTATCTCAACTGAAGAAAAGTGGAAAGTAAATACCATAAAGTTTCTTTCTGTTGTAGAAAGAAGAATACTTTATGTTAATCTTTTAGCAAAACAGGCTTTATAGTGAATACACAGCTGCTACATACTCCGCAGCTTTTGCACTTGGCTGATGCTACTTTGTGCGAAAGTGATTCTTTTTATTTATTGACTTATTATAAAGAATCATTTCCTTTAAATGTTGAGTATATAGCAGCTGAACATTCTTTGTCTAAAGTTATTTCATATGCTAAAATATTTTCCACTTTTCATGGAAGAGTTAAAGTAGGAAAAACTTCTTCTTCTACAATATCTTCTAGTGTTCCTATAGATGTTTTTAGATACAAGATGCTTGAAGATGGATCTTGGTACTATATGAAAACTATACCTTCTTCTCATAAAGATGGTTATATAGTTGAAGGCGCTATATGGTCAAATGGAATGTATTACGTAGTTAGAGAAGATAAATCTTCTGATTTTATAGATGCTTATTTTTCAGTCGACCAATACACTAAAGGTCTTTATAATTACCCATGACTATTAAAGTAGTTAAATTTAAGGATAGTTCTTTTATTAAAAATCTTTCTTGGGATCCTGATTCCGAAAGTCTTTTTATTGCATTTAATTCTGGTACTACCTGGGTTTATTACTCTGTACCAGAATCTGTTTATGATGACCTCGCCAAGGCATCTTCTATTGGCTCTTATTTTAATAAAATGATAAGGGACAAATATCCTAGCCAAAGAATAAATTATAAGTTTCCAGAAGATGTCCAAAAAGAGCAAAAAGTATAATAAACATAAGTATCGCACCAGTAACAAAAATCATTCTTTTAGAAATAATTCAAAAAAAAACATTTATTCTTCTAAAAATTTTGCTACTTCTGATGATATTAATAAAATAGCTTATCAAGTTTTCGGCGGTAATCTGTATCAATGTGATATAATTGATATACCTTAATATTTAAATCTAAGAGGTATATCGTGACCACTATTGTTGGAATACAGGGCGAGGGATTCGCTTTTGTTTGTGTAGATTCAAGAATATCCAATATGGACGAGGGCGGTTTTGCATCTCAAATAACAACTCTTAGTCCTGACTGTGGTAAGGTAGCAATAAACGGGAAGTACCTTTTGGGTGCTGCCGGTGATGTAAGAGCTATCAATATCCTCCACCATGCTTTTGTTCCTCCCGTTCCACCTCCAGCCATGGATGATAAAAAGCTTAACCATTTTCTTACTACTAAGTTCATTCCTTCGCTAAGAGAATGTTTTGAAAAACAAGGTTATGCTAATCCAGAGAAGGAAACTTCTGCTCATATTGCAGAGCAGGGATCCACTGTTCTGGCCGTTATATGTGGAAAAATATATGTAGTAGAGGGAGATTATTCTTGGACCTCTGATGCTAATGGCGTTTACGCATTGGGCACAGGGTCTCCTTACGCTCTTGGAGCTCTACAGGTTCTGTTGGGCACCAAGGAGAGAACCCCAAAAGTATGCAAAGATGCTGCTCTTAAAGCTCTTAAAATAGCATCTGGATTTGATCCCTATACAGGCCCCCCCTTTCAGCATTTCATACAGCACTCAGAATAATAATCTGATATAATCGCTTTTCAGCTAGTTACAATGTTATTATCCGTTACTGAAAAGATATTAATGGGGAAATATGGAAGAAACTTTAAAATGTACTTCTTGCAACAAGAAATGGACACGAATAAAGACTAGAGGTAGAAAACCAGTATTTTGTCCAAAGTGTATAGCAAAGACTACAGAGCCTCCAAAAGAGATAATTCAAAGTCTGAACAAGCCTTCTCAAATTCAAGAAGATAAACCCCAAGTTGCCGATGATAAAAAACTAATACAAAATGTATATAAATACTTTTTTCCAGAAGTTCAAGATGATCAGTTGAATAATCAGAAATCTGGATCTAAGTGGCAGTGCCCTTCTTGCAAGTATACACTTACTTTGTATGTTGCAATATCAGATATTCCATACCATAGATGCACTCCTTCTTCTTCTACAAAAAGAGAGTTGAAGAGAATTTCTTAAAATACACATAGAAATATTTCTCAATCCAAAGGAACTTATGACAGAAAAACTTCATGACATTAAATTAAACTTGGTTCGAATACTCAAGTCACTTTACGAAATTTTAAATATAGCTAAAATATTTGAATTGTTTTTGCTAGTTCTGTGGAAAGTTTTCTTTTCTCATAAACCAGTGTTTGTTTTCTAGGAAGTATTATGATATTTCCTACATGGTCACAAAATATAATCCAAACTAAAGATATTCCTATTGATAGTAAAGTTCTTAAAAAGCAACCCGAGCAATTGAAAATTAATTTTAACGAAATTAAAAAAGTAGGATTTTACTCTGATTTTACTAACGAAGCTTTTACTGAATTAACAAAGAAGCTTTCAAAAAAAATCTCTTCACTTAAACCACTTAAAATTCCTACTTCACCTAGTCTTACTTTACAGGAATTGATTAATAAAGAAGTTTTTATTTCAGATACACTTCTTGCTAAGAGTGATTCAACTCAACTTTTACATTCTGAAGAAGTTGAACTTCAAAACTATTGCAACTATTATGGAATAAATCCTCATAATGTTCGTTCAATTAAAGTTGAGATTGAGCAAGATACATTTATACATAAAGTAACTATTGAAAAGGAAATATTTTAATATGGGGAAAATTTCTAAAGCTTTAAACAATATAGCTGACGCCCTTGAGAGTATTGCTAATGCATCTAATAATAAACAAGAGGAGCCCACTCCTGCTGTTGTAAGTGCTCAAAAAAACCATACCCCTACAGTTACATCCACTGGTTATCAGGGGCAAAGCATTTATTCTGTTAATAGAAATTATGATAAATATTCTGAAGAGTATATTATAGATAGAATTTATAAGGTTATTAACACTAATGGCGATAACCTAAAGTATTATAATCCAATAATGGAAGAACTTAAAAAAGATTGGCCCGAGCTTCATAAAGAGTTAATATTTCTTATGTCCTATAAAAAAAGATTGATATTGGAGAATAAGTTGCGATGACAAATTATAACAACAAAGTAAAATACGCAGTATTTCAGCTACCTCCTTCTGAGTGGGACCATGACACTATTGAAGATCAGTATATGTATGAGGTAATTAGATCTTTTAACTATGGAGATACTTGGCATAGGTACGTTATCTGCCTTAATAAAGAAGATGCCGAGCAGCTTGCTGGAACATTGAATTGGACTCAAGATCATTTTGAGAACCAAAGAAGAAGAGCAGCTGATGATGAGGTAAAATACCTTAATTCTTTAGTTGAGAAAGATCACCATGATGAATGATCTTGTATCTATTTCTCGTCTTGCCCGTCAAAAACTTGAAATAAAATGGGGCCCAGAATGTGTTCTACGATGCTGTAAAGACTGGCTATCTCATTATATGATAGACATGAACTGGGGTACATGCGGCTTTTGCGGCAAGAAACCAGAGCTTATCGTAAAGAATTGGGATGATTACACTACAGGGAGATGATAGTGGATCATTATGAAATGAGACAGGCTTATTTGCGTGCTTTACAAGTTCAAAAACAAATGCTAGAATCTCAAGATAAAGAAGGTGACGAAGATGACCAAGAAGAACCAAAATAATTCTAGGGGTCATGACATTGAGTTTTTAGATGAAGATGGTGAATTAATAGAAATTGTTCATTTTTCAGATAAAGAGTACAAAGAGATTGAATCCGCCGCAAAACAAAATGGTATTTCTACTCTTCAGTATATAGTTAATGCTCTAGAGCGATATGTCGAAGAAAACAACATCCAATAAAAAACCTTGGAGTTTGCAGGATCTACAGAACTTCAAGGACAGAAACATATTAAAAGCTTTAACTGTTCGTAAGAAAAAACTTCCACCACCTGATAAATCAGAATGGGATTAATATTTTTATTTTAATTTTTCCTATATAGGTGAAATTTGAAAAAAAATTTTTAAGCCCAATTTCATATTTAGCTTTTTTTATATTTTACAATTAAGAGAGAACGCCGAAGTTGGAGAGTCGGGGCTGGCTGTAACCCAGTTGCTCATAGCTGAGTAGGTTCGAATCCTATTTCTCTCACTATGGAAAATAAAGACGAAGAACAAAAAGATCAAAATAAATATGAAGAGAAAAAAGATACTGAGAACACTCATTCAATTATGGACTCTATCAATTTTGTTGTTGACATGATGAATTCCGGAAAATTAAATCCTAAAGATGTTTATCCTCCTGGGAGAAATAGATATCATGGGGACTAATAGACCCCATACTTTAATTGGTGGTCAATTACTTTCTAACGTGCATCATGAATCCAAATGCATAAATGACTACTGTACCATACACAATTTCTCTGACCATCATATGGTTGATTGGCCACAGAATTGGCGATCAGATCGTGGCATCATGGAGCGTGTTTGTGTTCATGGCATAGGTCATCCCGATCCAGATGACCCAAAGACTAAAGATCCATATGAAAAAGTTCACGGATGCGATGGGTGCTGTAATGCTAACCAATAATATCCAATTGCTTGAGAAGTTAGAATCTTTTCTTTCTAATCCGTTGCAGCCATTAGACTATCTCTTATTGCAGGAAGCTTATAACGAGATAGTTTATTTACATAAAGCTAAAGACGCTTTATTTAATGCAATAAATACAGTTGGCGATATTAATATTAACTTAGAAAAAAAAGTTATTAAATTAGAAAAAAAACTCGAACGTTGCAAAAACAATGCTATAGATTTTGCGCAGAGTTCTGCTATCATTACTAATGATTTTAAAGATAATGTAGAACGACTGCGTTCTATTGCTATAGATGAGACAGACTGGGTGATTGATGCTGCTAACGAGATTGAACGCCTACGAGAACAAAACGAATACTTGAAAGCAAACGTGGAAATGTTGCTGGCTGAGGCGAGGGCGGTGCGTGGTGAGTCACAAATGTGATAATATGTAAAGAACTTCAACCGACTCCTATTCTCGGTTGGATAGGGTCTGGTAAGCATAAGGAGTTAGCGAACTCATCAGTTCTTAGGCGGGACGATAGGCGATGCCTAAGCTTAGCTAGCTTGCGTATATTGACTCTGATGGAACGGTGGCTGAGTGGCCGAAAGCAACGGTTTGCTAAACCGTCAGGGCGTTAAAACCCTCGGAGGTTCGAATCCTCCTCGTTCCGCAAATTATATATAAATAACTTTTTTAAATGTATAAAAAAATTTTTTAAAGTGTAGAACCCTAGGTTACGGATGGTATAATATATATTATGGGTATGTATGATTCTATATTTATAGATTATCCTCTGCCAATAGAGAATTATATTCCTAAGGAATATAAAAATTCAATATATTACGCAATTGCTGCAGATGGATTTCAAACAAAAGACTTAGACTGCGCGCTAAATTCATATTATGTATCTAATGATGGAAAATTATTCTTAGATATATTTGATTTTTCTAGTGCTAAAATGCTAGAAAGAAAACCTGTATATTTTCACGGCCACATTAATATAAATACAGTTGTTTATTTAGATGACTCTAATCTAGAAGAATGGCATCGGAATACAGGTGCGTATCCATCATGAAAATGGATACCCCAATAATACTATAAGGTTAGAGTACGACTTAAAGTTTACTGATAGTCTGTTGGTCAAAGCTACAATGACTTCTCCAACTCAAAAAGATATAGAACGTATTAGTTTACCTTTGGGTGGATTTGATTTAGACGATTAGAAAATCGTGCCAAATACTATTGAGCTAAATCTTTTTGGTATTCCAAGTTTATCGGCCAAGATTAACCAATAAGTTTTGTAAGCTACCCATAAAGAAGTTAGGTAAGATAGCATGTAAAGTATTTCCATGGTACTATAGTAATATATCACGCGGGTATAAGTTAATGGTAGACTGGCATGCTTCCGACCTGCTCGTGGGAGTTCAATTCTCCCTACCCGCTCCAATCTTTATAATCTACCCTTGAGAACCGTAAGAGCTGTTCCTATATTTCTAAGGGAACCTGCACTGTTAATTCCTCCAGCTACTGCTGCTGATGCCTCTGTTGCAGCGCCTAATAACCTTCCCGTTGCACCAGAATGTCGAACAACTTTTTCCACACCTTCTTCAACAGTTTCTGCTACTGCTCTGGAACTAACTCTAGCTGCGATAGCTGCTGTATCTTCTTCTGCTCCGAATGCTATTTTGTAGGCTTGATCTCCATATATTTCTCTTACTGGCACTTGACCAGCAGCTACTTTGGCAGAATCTTCTCTTATAGTTTTTTCCATCCAAGCAAACTGAACATCTTCTGCAAGTCTTTCGCTGGGATTTTCCAAACCTCTTCTTAATATTTTCTCCATATCCTGCATTCCTGATTCTACTTCAACTCCTCCTGCAACAATGCCAGCCTTTCCTCTGCTAGATAATCCAGCTATAGGCTTATGTGCTCCAAGTATTGGAACCTCTCCTGGGTCCCCTCCTATGATTCTAGAATCACTAGATGTAAAATCTTTAACAGCCCTAATTAAATATGCAGTTCCTCTACCTCCAGTTGAACCCTGAAGATCACTTGCTAGTTCCGCAGATTCTGTAACGACTTTAGCACTTGCAGCGCCGCTGCCATTCCGTTCTTCCAAAATATCCTCCAGCCATTCCCCCTGAAGCTCTTCCTGCAGACATAAACCCTCCACCCTCTTCAATGACTGCTACCTGCCTTTTTGCTACTTCTAGCCTTCTTTCAAAACCCGGAGCTGCTTCTTTTTCCATTTTAAAGATTTCATCTTTGGCTAGTTTAGTAAAACTCATGTTCGCAGATTTAGTGTCGCCAGCAGCACCGCTTCCAATATTTTCTGATCCTTTTGTAAAACTGGGATCTAATTTTCCACCCTGTAATTCTGGGGCCCCTGCGTGAACAAGATAAGATAATTTTTCATCTGCCGTACCCGGAACTGCTGTCTGATCAAACGCATTAAACATCTTACTGAATTGAAGAGGGTCTGATTGTTTCAGTGATTTTAATTCTTCATTTCTGGTCACAAGAGCTTTCCACTCCTCTTGTGAAAAATCTTCTACGTCAGTAATATTTTGCGCAACTCGTATTCTTTTGCGTTCTTCTCTGAAACCAGCTCTCCCGATATTATCCTGTAGTTCACTTAACCTTCTTTCAAATCTTTCTTCTCCAAAATTTTTTTCTATAAATCCAGGTTCATCTACTTCAAATTGTGATATTGCCTCTTTTGTCCTAGTTGCCGGTATTCCAGCATCTGAAAAAGCAACCCCATATTTCTCTCCCATCCAATTGCCAGTCTGCTGATATTCAGACATAGCAGATTGAAACTTGGACAAATAAGATTTAGC
>Ga0222714_10001025_pt1 | contig 31730 bp, 31 predicted proteins | sample C33_3DmetaG_FD_165048 | JGI IMG/M metagenome (GOLD analysis project Ga0222714, IMG submission 165048) | Estuarine water microbial communities from San Francisco Bay, California, United States - C33_3D | ecosystem: Environmental > Aquatic > Marine > Unclassified | place: USA: California... | reverse complement strand
GCCCCGACTCCGGTCGGCCTTCGGCCTCCCTCCGTCGGGCCAGCTTCAACCGCAATCCAGATACAACCCATAACAAGCTCCCAGACTAACACTCGGGGTGGCTCGAAAACTTGAGGCCGGTCACAGCCTTGTTTACCGGCTTTGCTTCACTGGGTCATGCCCAGATCCTTACGGCTGACACAATTGGTGGTGCCTACAACTACACCACGGGGCTGGGCTCCTATCTGCAGCCCACTGATGGAATGAATGTCACCCAGACGTTCACCAACATCACTTCCATCGACACCCTCACGGTGCGCATCGGGTCCGATAGTAATTCTTTTGCGAGCCCGATTGATCTGAACGTATATTTTAGCGAATGGACTGGTTCGGCAGCGACTTCCATTATTGGCTCTGGCACATTGTCACTGACAGCCCCGAACACCTGGATCCAAGAAGGGTCGGCATACTACTACGATGCGACCATTGATTTTAGCAATGTCGCCGGTTCACTGAGTGCAACCAGCACCTATGGATTCTCCATTGAAGGCTCCCCGGTCAGCATCGCCAACAATGTCGGTGTTTTTCAAGGACAGGTAGCCTATGGTAGCGGCAGTGTTTATGTTCATAATTCCGGCACTGCATTGACTTCTGGTGCCGACGTCAGCCATGGCGCAGTGGACTTTGCCTTCATCGGCAGCTCTATCGCGGCAAGTAGCGCACCGTTCTCGCCCGTCCCCGAGGCCAGCACGATTGCCGTGTTGTTTGCCGGTTTGTTCGTCGGTGGCCTCGCTTTCAAGCGCGTGCGTGATCGTCGTCAGGCCGCGTTGGTTGCTGCCTGATATACTTCTCATAATTTTAGCATGATAAAAGCCCGCCTCGTGTGAGGCGGGCTTTTTACTGGGTGGAGTAGCGTGTAGTTAAAACTCAGTGGCCGTTCTTGCCGTGCTTGGCACGGAAGCGGGCCATCTCCGGATAAGCCTTGGTATGATCGGCGTAGACATTGCCGGCATGGTCCTTACCCCGGGCGAGATAGATTTGGTGCCAGGGGAAATCCTCACGGTTCAAGCGGGAGCGCGTGCTGATGAAGCGCATCGTGTAACCGCAACGGCGCAGTGAACTCGTGTTCGGTGGGCTGCCGTGGATCAGGCGACCGTCATGCAGGCTGCAGCGGTTGGCCTCAAGTTCGATGGCCACTGCCGCGGCGTCATTGCGTTGCGTCATGGTGATCTCGGTGGGAAACACGGCGGCCTCCTTGGCGATATCGTCGTAGTCGGAAAATCCTTTTTTGCCGGTGTTGTGGGAACGTGGGACCACATACATGCAGCCGTTTTCAATTTTGGAAGGATCGATCGAAAGCCAGACCGTCACAACCTCCATGATATCAAGCATCCCGCGCCAGTAGGCAGAGTCCTCATGCCAAGGCACGCGTTTGCCATTGCCCTGGGGCTTGCAGATGAAATGGGTGGAAAAAAGGGCCAGATCGGGACCGAGAATGGGTTCGACCAAGTCGAGCACTTGATCGTCGAAAACCCATTTGAATAACTCGGGGTGCTGGAAGTGAGGCACATCCATCGATTCCGGCCGCACGTCGGTTTCCAGATCGCTGAGCATGCCTTCAAAATAGTCCTTCAGGCCGTTGAACTTATCCTGGGTGAAGAGGGGTTCATCGGGCAGAAAATAGCCCTCGTGGTGAAATTGGGCGACTTGAGCAGGCGTCAGCCGATGATGTGAGGAGGTGGTGGGCGATGAGGTGGGAGCAACCATGAATGTGTTATATCAACATTTATCGGTGAAATCTTGCCATATATCCGCAAAATAGTGTGTTTAATATGCATGTCGGGTCGATGCGCGCACTTCAAATTGCAAGACTTCATCCGTCCGGGAGAGGCCTATCACTATGCGCGCACGACGCTGACGGCCGACAATGTGGCCCGTTATCACGACCACGATTATCACGAGGTCTTTTGGGTTTTGCGCGGGCAAGGCGAACATCGATGGAATGGTCGCACCGTTCCCTTGGGCGCCGGCACCCTGTGTCTGATTCGACCGGCGGATCGGCATCTTGTTACCGGGTCTGATGCCTCACCGCTCCTCATCGTGAATCTGGCATTCCCCAGCAAAACGTGGGCCGATGTGCGGAAGCGATATTTTGCGGACGAGCCGGATTGCTTTGAAGTGCCAGACGAACAGCGCCTGTGGAAACAAGAATTGCGTTCACCGGGTGGGCCGAATCATTGGGCCGAACGCCTGGCCAACCCGGACCGGCCGCGCGTATCGCTGGATGGGTTCCTGATGGAATTGCCGTTCTGGCGGCCACGCTCCGATGCACCGACCCCTGAACCCGTGCCGGAGTGGCTGGTGCGGGCGCAACGGGAAATTGTGAAACCGGAAAATTTTATCGGTGGAGCGCCGGCCTTTGCCCGGTTGGCCGGGCGCAATCCATCGCATGTCGCCCGCGTGGCGGTAAGATGCCTGGGGAAGACCCCGACGGAATTAGTGAATGCCGCGCGATTCGAACACAGTGCCCAGCAACTGGCCGAGACCACGAAGCCGATTTTGGACATCATGCTCGATTGCGGGCTCACGAATCTATCGCACTTCTATGCGTTGTTTCGAAAACGCTTTGGCGTGAGCCCCCGCCGCTATCGGTTGCAGGCTCACCCGACGGTGCGCGGCTAGACCCGCAACTAGAACTGCAGGTGCTTTACGGTGAGTCCCTTGTTGAGCAGCTGCTTGAGGGAATCGATGCCGATGCGGATGTGATCGCTGACAAATTTGGCGTCCACGTTTTTGTCGCTCTCCGCCGTCTTCACGCCTTCCGGCACCATGGGTTGGTCGGAAACGAGCAGGAGTGCGCCGGTGGGAATTTCATTGAAGAAACCGGTCATGAAAATCGTGGCGGTTTCCATATCCACGGCGAGGGCGCGGATTTTCTTCAAGTAGCGCTTAAACTTGTCGTCATGCTCCCAGACGCGGCGGTTGGTGGTGTAACACGTGCCAGTCCAGTAGTCACGGGCGTGATCCCGAATGGTGGTGGAGATGGCCTTCTGCAAAGCGAAGGAAGGCAAGGCCGGGACCTCCGGGGGGAAGTAGTCGTTGCTAGTGCCTTCGCCGCGGATGGCGGCGATGGGCAAGATCAGATCACCCACGGCGGCGCGTTGCTTGATGGCGCCGCATTTCCCGAGAAAGAGCACGGCCTTCGGGTTGATCGCACTGAGTAGATCCATCACCGTGGCGGCGGTGGCACTGCCCATGCCGAAGTTGATGATCGTGATCTTGCCGGCGGTGGCGTTCAACATCGGCTTGTCCTTGCCCTTGACGGGCACCCGGTGCCATTGCGCGAAGAGTTTCACGTAATGATCGAAATTAGTCAGGAGGATGTATTGGCCAAATTCCTCCAAGGGCACTCCCGTGTAACGCGGCAGCCAGTTCTTCACGATGTCGCGTCGGGTCTTCAATCCTTTGCGGCTGACTACAGTTGCCGGAACGTTTGACGGTGGCGCTGATGCGGCGGCGGCGGTGGTGGGCTTGGGCATGGAAAGAAGCTAACGGGACCGACGGCTTTGTCGATACGGGGTCTTGGGGTTACGGCGTAACGGGCGTGGGTTGAAGATCCGTCAACTTGATGATTTGCGTGAAGCGGGTGTCGCCCTGTTTGTCGATGCAGGTGACAACGAGTTCACGGGCGTCTTTTTCTCCGCGCACATCGACGCGCACGAAATTTTGATCCCCGACGAGCGTGTCAGAAATCAGGAAGGGGTCCCCGGCTTTTTCGCTCGCGGCAACATTCCAAGAGCCGCTGCTGAAGGGAGAGGAAGTGATTTCGTAAATCCATGGGCCGCGGTCGCCGAGTTGACGCCGATACATCGCGCTGTGGTGCACGTCGCCGGTGAGGAACACCACGCCGGTGATCGCATTTTCCTCGATGAAGTTCATCAGCTCCTCGCGTTCCCGACGGTAGAGTTCGTATTGCTCACCAAGTGGCTGGGTCTGCAGCATCTGGTTGCCCGTCGCGATAAAGAGGAACTTGAAGTGCTTCAGTTCCTTCGCGGCGAGGAGGGACTGCTTGAGCCATTCCAGTTGGTGGCGGCCCCACTGCGTTTTCTCCGGGTGCTTGTCCTGATCGAGTTCGGCCGCGTCGCGGTAGTAATGGTTGTCCATCAGGAAAAATGCCGCGTCGCCCCAATAGAATTTGCTGTAAACGCCGGGATTGCCGCGTTCGCCATAGCTGTGGTTGCCCCAGTAAGCTTTGAAAATGTCGAGGGCGGTATCCTTGTATTCGTAGGACCAGTTGGAGTCATTCGGACCGTAGTCATGGTCGTCCCACGTGGCGTAATGATGCATGACCCCGAGCAACTTTTGCATCTCTGGAATCGCGCGATCATGCGATGGCCGATACCACAGGCCGCTGATCGAATCGTAATCCGGTTCGCGCCAATACCAGTTGTCGCCGGTCCAGATCATGAAGTCGGCGCCAGAGTCACCCATTAGTTCAAACGTTCGGGTAGTCTTGCCATAGGGCGTTCCAGGTCGGTCATAAACGGGATCGTTGATGTAAGCGCAGGATCCCACGAGAAACGAAAAATCCGGCGGCGGCTTGCGCCATTCCCACAATGCCTGGGTGGCGAATTTTGCCGGGGCGGCGAGGGTGGGTTCAGTGCTGTCGATGGTGAGCTTGTAATCGTATTGCGCACCCATCTCCAGCAGGCCGGGCCGGAAATGATGGATCTGCGTGCCAGCGGGTGTAGTCGGTTGGTTGGTGTGCGTGATCGCTTGAGCGGTGTCAGGTTGTCCGTGCAACCAGTAGGTCAAGGTGACCTCGGTGGCGTTCTTCGTCTCGAGCCAGAGAAATACTTCGCGATGGGCGCGGTAACCGAGCATCGGCCCGGAAACGATGGATCCCGTTGCCCAAGCAAGGGCGGGGATCAGCACAAACAGAAACAACCACCGGGTCAGCAAATGCAGTTTCATCGGCCCACCCTGCCAAAGCTGCCGACCCAAGCAAAGCTCCAAAATGTTACATTGCCGCTTCGGTTGGACAACCGTGGGCAAGCAGTCAGTCTGGTGAAGATGCCGAACCCCCAGTGGTCCTTTGTCCAGCCAACCGAAATGCAGGTGCGGGATTTTTTGCAGGCACAAAGTGATCAAACCTTTTCCTATCGTCCCGTGGGGGCGACCCGGGGGCACCCCCCACGAGGTTTTGTTTACGATGATAATCACGTGCAATTGGGGGAAGGGGAGGCGACTTTCGAACGGGCGTGTAATGCGCTGGCCGCTTGGAAAATGTTTCCACCCGCATGGACGCGGATCATGCCGACAGATTCCAGTGGGATCCAAGTCGGGCAGACCCTCGCCATGCAGGCCAACGCGCTTGGATTTTGGTGGCTCAATGCCTGTCGAATTGTCTATCTGGCTGATGATCAATCACCGGTTCGCCGCTGGGGATTTGCCTATGGCACCTTGCCCGCCCACGTGGAGGAAGGGGAGGAGCTCTTCACGATCGAACAGTGGGCGGATGGCACCGTCTGGTATCGCGTGCAGGCATTTTCCCGTCCTCGTTATTGGCCGGTGAGAATGGCCCGGCCGCTGGCACGTATGTTGCAACGCAAGTTTGTGCGGGACTCCTGCGCGGCAATGCTCCAATCTGTGCAAACCCCCTGAATGACTACCCCGTTTAAAGTCCGCATCGGCGCGATTGCTTGGTGCGTTTTCACCTATTTTACTGTTACAAATATCACCCGCGGTGCCTGGGCGGAGGCACTCCTGGTGCTGGCCGCCTTGGTGCTCATGCCGATGACGTGGTGTTTGGCTAGGGACATGGATGACACGGGTTGGGCGAAACGGCTGTGGAAGTTTGATCTCCATCTCCAGTTGCCGGCGGCCCTGTTATTGATCCCGGCTTTCCTGTTGCCCGAAAGTCCCACTGCAATGTGGTGTGCGGTGCCATGGGCCCTGGTTCTGATTATCATGGCGATCGATGGGCTGCTGCGAATCAAACGCCACGGTATCACCCCCCTGGGTATGTTTTGCCGAGACATGGGTTTGGTTTACGCCTCGATCGGCGGGGCTTGGCTGCTGGCGGATCGCGCCGGATGGCAGCCTTTGGGGTTTGCGCCGGAAATCGTTCTCCTGACAGCGGTGCATTTTCATTTCGCCGGTTTGATCCTGCCAGTGCTGGCCGGTCTGGCCATGACGCGACGCGCGCAGTGCCCGCTCGGCCGTTTGTCGGTCTGGCTGGTGTTGCTCGGCGTGCCCTTGGTGGCGGTGGGTATCACTGTGAGCCAACAGGGCGGACCCGCTTGGGTTGAATTGTTGGCCGCATGGATCTTGGCCCTCGGGGGTTTGGGCGTGGCAGGACAACACCTTGCCTTGGCTTTTACCGAAAAGGAAATCTGCCCAATGACGCGCATCCTTTGGACCGTGGCGGGTCTGTCGCTGGCCGGCGGCATGTTGCTCGTGGGCCTGTATGCCTCGCGCGGCTATTTCGCGGTGATGCCTTGGCTGGATATCCCGTGGATGCGTGCCCTGCATGGCACGCTCAACGCGCTCGGTTTCTCACTCGCGGCGCTGCTCGCCTGGTGTCGAGCGGGTCGCAAGTGCTGCTGCGGCGAATAAGCCTACACTCGCGTTAGGATTCGTCGGGTCAGACCCAAAGCGACTACTACACCGAGAAACCAAAGTGAAGGTGCGCCGCCGCCACCACTTCCACTTTGCGAAGGGGGGCCACCGCTGTTGCCGGGAGGTGGCGTGTTCGGCGTGGTGACCGTCAGGGTGGCTGCGCTGCTCGTGACCGTGCCCAAGCTGTTGGTTACCGTTACGGTATAACTCCCGGCATTGGAGCTTTGGGCATTGGTCATCGTCAGCGTGCTGGTGGTGGCACTATTAATGGCGGTGCCGTTGAAATACCATTGGTAGGCTGGCGCCGGGGTGCCTTGGGCGACCACCGTGAATTGAACATTACTGCCCGTAGGCACTGTCTGACTCTGCGGTTGGGTGGTGATGACCGGTGTTGCGGTCGAGGTAGCCTTATAAATTTCACTGTGGTTGGCTATATACAAAGTCTCATCTTGTGTGACTGCGATGCTGACCGGCCAATCGAGTCGAGCTTCATCGCCCAAACCGGTCCCATTACCGCGTGCCCGGCGTTTTCCCAAAACGGTGGAGACTTTCCCTTCCGGGGTGATGCGTCGGATCAGGTCATTCGACTTGTCGGTGACGAAAACCGTGCCGGTGGGTGTGACCGCAATACCAGTCGGGCCAAAGAACCGGGCGTTGGTGCTTTCACCGTCAATCGCCCCACCGGAACCCGAGCTGGGCACGCCGGCAAGAGTCGTGACTTGCCCGCCAGGGGTTATTTTCCGGATCGTGTTATTTGCGGTATCGGCTATATAGAGATTCCCGGCGGCATCAAAGGTCAGACCTGTCGGGTTGTTGTATTTTGCCTCTGCAATGGAGCCGTCATTGCTACCGGTCAGATTTGTGTTTTGCACTGAACCTGGTGGGGTGAAACGACCCGTATATACTTCCGCCGTGCCGTCTGACTTCAGTCGGAGCACGGCATGTTGATCGGTGAAGTAAACCGTGCCGCTGGCATTTACGGCCAGCCCTTTGGGGTAGTAGCCAGTTCCAAGGTCGGCCAGAGTCGTGACTGTTCCAGACGGCGCGACCCTGCGAATGGTTTTGGCATCGGCTACATAGATATTGCCCAATGCGTCGGTGGTAATGGCGCGGTGGTAAGTGAAACGAGCTTCTTCGCCGGTGCCATCGAGGATGCGTTCGTCTCCAGGCTTCCCTGCCATGGTGGTAACCGTTCCATCTGCGGCAAGGCGGCGGATCGTGAAATTCTCCACATCGCCCACGACCACTGACCCATCAGGAGCGAGGGCCACCAGGCATTGGCTGGAGAACCGGGCGGCATCGCCGTTCCCGTCGATGTTACCCAGGGCCCAAGCTTCCGGAAACCCTGCGAATGTGGATACCAATCCTTGGGCGGAGATTTTGCGGATCACATTGCTGCCTTCGTCAATGACGTAGATATCCCCTTTGGGCGCTTGAGCCAAGGCGCCGGGCATTTCGAAGCGGGCTGTCGCCACCGGACCATCCACATAATCGCGTTCTTCCTGTTTCCCGGCAATGATCGTGGCCTGACTGGACGGCGTGACCCGCGCAATCGTTCCATAGAAGGTGGCGGAGACGAGCAGGTTGCCATTTAAGTCTACGGCCAAACCATGAGTGTAGGCATCACTGATACCGGGCATGACCGGCAGGGAAGTGACCACTCCGCTCGGGCTGAGGTAGCGGAATGGTGAAATGTAATTCTCAGCCACATATAGTCCTCCGTTGTGGTCAGCAGCCAGGTGACGAATATTATTGAAGCGTGCTTCCAGTCGCGGACCGTCCGTCGACCCAGCTTGAAATACTTTACCCGCGTAGTCTTCGAGCTGGCCGGCCGGGGTGCTGCGTTGGATGGTTTGAAATTCCTTTTGCGCGAGATAAAGGGTGTCGCTGCCATCGATGGTTAGTGCCGGTGGATTTTGCAGATACTAAGGGAGCGAAGTGACCGTGCCATCTGGTTTGATTCGACGGATCGCATTGCCATTGAAATCAGCCACGAGTAATTCGCCGGTAATTTCGATCACTATGGCTTGTGGGTCGCTGAATCGCGCCTCGTTAGCGGAACCGTTGATGCGGTCCATTACTCCAGGTGAGCCGGCGATTGTGGTGACCTTGCCTTCAGCCGTTATTTTTCGGATGAGCTGATTGTCCGTATCCGCCACATAGATGTTTCCTGTGCCGTCCACGGTAATACCGCGAGGATTATAGAATCGTGCGGCGGTTCCGTTCCCATCGGCGTGGCCAATGCTGCTGACACCGGCCAGCGGACTCATCACGTAGGGCTTGGAATAGTCCAACTGAGCGAGCGCGGCGCCGGGCAATCCGGCAAGCGTCAACGCGACCATGCAACTTAAACGGTTTAGAGAATATTTCATACAAGGCATTTCCTTGTATGAAGACAGCGGATTGCGGTTTTTCCGCTATTCCAATATAAGATTACTTATGCACCCGCCAACGCGTTGGCGTTGTTCAGGTGGTCGCTGCCGGTGTATTTTTCCGACTGCTCATCGGCGTGGTAACTGGAGCGCACCATCGCGCCGCTCTCGACGACGCCGAGGCCGATGCTGAGGCCGAATTCCTTCCAACGGGCAAATTCGTCCGGATGCACCCAACGCTCAACTTTGAGATGCTGCGGGGTGGGTTGGAGATACTGGCCAATCGTGAGTATGTCCGTCTTGTCTGCCGCGACGTCGCGCAGTGTCTGTTCAATCTCGTGCTGTTCTTCCCCGAGGCCGAGCATGATGCCGGTCTTGGTGGTGAAGCCGCGCGACTTGGCGTGTTGTAAAACGGAGCGCGACCGGTCGTAACGGGCCTGCACACGGACGGGTTTTTGCAGGCGTTCCACCGTCTCGAGGTTGTGATTGAAAATATCGGGCTTGGCGTCGAGCACGGTGTCGAGGTCGTGTAACCGGCCTTTCCAGTCCGGGGTGAGGACCTCGATCGCGGTCTGCGGCATGCGGTGGCGGATCGCACGGATCGTCGCGGCCCAGACCGCGGCGCCGCCGTCCTTGAGTTCATCGCGCGCCACGGAAGTGATCACGCAGTGCTTCAGGCCCATTTTTGCCACGGCATCGGCCACGCGGGCCGGTTCACCGAGATCAAGCTCGGTGGGACGGCCGGTCTGGATCGCGCAGAAATTGCAGGAGCGCGTGCAGATGTTGCCGAGGATCATCAACGTCGCCGTGCCACGAGCCCAACATTCGCCGAGGTTGGGGCACTGGGCGCTCTGGCAGACGGTGTGCAGCTTGTGTTCGTCCACGAGCGACCGCACGGCTTGGTAGCCGGGTCCCGAGGGCAGTTTGGCCCGCAGCCAGGAAGGTTTGCGCGTGGTGTCGTTCATGAAGGGCTTATGGCCGCAAAAACGCACACAAAGCGCAAAAAGAAAAATCCTGCCGGCACTTTGTCTTAGAATTTCGCACCAGAAATGAAAATCGGCCAGAGCGCCTGAAACTCTTGGGCGAGCACCGACTTGACTTCGTTAAGATCGAGTTCGCGACCTAGTTCGGCCTGCACGGTGGTCACCGTCCCTTCGCCCGCCGCGATGCCGCAGGGCACGATGCCTTGGAAGTGCTGGAGGTTGGCGTTCACGTTGAGGGCAAACCCATGGTAGGCCACCCAGCGCTTCACCGCGATGCCGATGGCGGCGACCTTGCGCGACCCCAGCCAGATGCCGGTCAGACCTTCGCGGCGACCTGCCACGAGGCCGAGGGCGCCGACCGCATTGATCAGGACCTGTTCGAGAAAACGCAGGTAGGCGTGCAAATCGCGACGCGGATCCAGTGACACGATGGGATAACCCACGATCTGCCCCGGTCCGTGATAAGTGATGTCGCCGCCACGATTGGTCTTGGCCACGGTCACCCCTGCTTGGGTGAGCTGCTCGGCATTCCAAACCAGATGCCGGTCGGCGCCGGTTCGCAGACCCACCGTGAAAACCGGATCATGCTCCGTGAATACGAGGGTGTCACCTGTCCGCCCCGCTATCCGGTCCGCCACCGCCGCGTCCTGCCGCCGCAAGCCTTCCCCATAGGTCGTCCGGCCCCAGTCATCCACGATGACGGGGTGGGCGTTGGTGCGAGGTTCGGCGGGCATGGACATCAAGTTTACCACAATATCCGGCGGTGCAACTCCCGGTTGAAGACACGGCGCGCACTTGCGTTGGGGCAGGCGCTGGCCTTGCATCCCAGTCTCACCCCATGACCCCGCTTGCGATGAACAACCTCCTCGGGCAGCTGCCGTTTCAAGCCGGCGCCGTGACCCGCATGATCAATGCCGAGAATCCCACCGGAGAAAAGGGTGGTGCCGCCAAGTGGGATCCCAATCCGGAGGATCCGTTTCTCGCGCACAGCGGTCCGGCGGCACACTTGGGCCGCGGCTGGAAAGTGCGGCCCTTCATCAGTCTCAAGGCCGGCGAGACGGCCACGCTGGCGGACATCCAGGGGCCGGGCTGCGTCAACCAATTCTGGATCACGGCCAGTGCGGACGAATTCCGCACGCTGGTCCTGCGCATGTATTGGGATGACGAGGAGAATCCTTCGGTCGAGGCGCCGTTGGGTGATTTTTTTGCGATGGGTTTCGATACGCATCCGCATCAGGTAAATTCGCTGCCCGTCGTGGTCGCGCCGCATCGCGGCTGCAGTTGCTACTGGCAGATGCCGTTTCGGAAGAGCGCTCGCATTACCCTGAGCAATGAAAACAAAACCGACGTTAAAATCATCGCCTACAAGGTGCTCTACAAACTGCATGAAGTTCCCGTGGATGCGGCTTACTTTCACGCGCAGTGGCGGCGCAGTCTGACCACCCGCGAGCATCCCGAACACACAATCCTTGATGGGGTCAAGGGACGCGGGCTCTACGTTGGCACCTACCTGGCTTGGACGGCGCTCTCTCGCGGTTGGTGGGGCGAGGGCGAGGTGAAATTCTACATCGATGGCGACGGGGAGTTTCCGACGATCTGTGACAACGGCACCGAAGACTATTTCAGCGGCGCATGGGGGTTCTTCAAGGATCCCAAGAAGGACATGGTGGAACAGGCCTTCAACACGCCGTTTGTCGGCATGCCGCTGGCACATGTGACCGGTCCGGACACGCCGCGCTATTTCAGTCTCTACCGCTGGCATGTGCTCGACAGCATCGGTTTCGAAAAAGACCTGCGTGTCACGGTGCAGACCCTCGGCTGGTGGCCGGGGCACATCTACCAACCCCTGACCGACGACGTGGCTTCAACAGCATTTTGGTATCAGTGTGAGCCGCATGTGGCCTATCCCAAATTCCCCGGCCTCAACGACCGCTGGCAACGATGAGTTTTGAGAACATGGACTACAAGTGCTACCGTGATGCGGTGGCTCGGCAGCGTTCCCATCAGGAGGATTGGCTGAAGGTTGGCTACGCTCCGCTCGGTTTCTATTTGAAGGATTTCTGCCTGCATGAAGTGGACGGCACGTGGCACCTCTATCACATCACCGGCACACCGGGAGTCAGTTGCTGTTTGCCGGGCAACGAGGTGTTTTTTGGTCACGCGACGACTCGCGACTTTGTCACTTGGGAAACGCATGAACCCTGTTTCTTCATCGATGTGCGCGGGTGGGATCACGGGCATGTCTTCGCTCCCTATGTAATTTCACGCGGCGACAAACATTGGATGTTTTATACCGGCGTCGCCACGGACAACACGCAGCGCATTGGCGTGGCGACCTCAACCGACTTGTTCAAATGGGAACGCGCCGGCGACCGTCCGGTGATCCGGCCCGAGGAATACGGGTGGGCGTTTTGTCCGACGACCGGCGGGGCGGCCTGCCGCGATGCGCACGTGATCGAGCACTACGGGAAGTTTCAGCTGTATTACGCCGCGGTCAAAAAGGACGGCAACGGCTGCGTCGCGCGCGCGTCCTCCACCGATCTGCTACATTGGCAGGACGAGGGGATTTGCTACGGCTTCAACGCATGGAACCAGTGCGAATCCAGCAATGTGCAGCACTTGGCTGATGGCCGCTGGCGGCTATTCTTCGGCGGGCACCATGCCTGGAGTTATGTCGACAGTGACAATCCTCTCCGCTGGCCGGATGTCACTCCGACCAAACTGCGCGACGACATCACCGGCATGGAGGTGATCCGCCGCCAAGGTGACCGCTGGTTGGTCGCCTATTTCGGCCTGCGTTACTACCGGCTCTTGGTCGGCGTGATTGACTGGTCGGCCGCTGAACCGACGATCGCCCAGATCACGGCGCGTGCGGAGTTGACCGATTTTGGGTTGTAATCTGTAGGGCGGAATCGCCTGATCGCGCATCGACCAGTATTGGGGATCGAACAGGCGGGGTCAGCGACCCCGCCCTAGAATATCATGGCAATTAATTCGCGGTTGCGAGCTGCTTGCCGAAGAAGCGATCCATCCACACGGCTATGACACCGTCGCCCGTCACATTTGTGGCGGTGCCAAAGCTGTCCTGCGCGAGGTAGAGCGCGATCATCAGTGCGACTTGGGCCTCGTTGAAACCCAGCATGGAGGTCAGGAGGCCGATGGCTGACATGACCGCACCACCGGGCGCGCCGGGGGCGGCGATCATGATCACGCCGAGCATCATGATGAAGGGGAACATCGCGGCGAGCGAAGGGATGCCCACGCCGGGAGTCATCAGCATCACCGCACTGGCACAAGTCACGAGGGTGATGGTCGAGCCGGACAAGTGAATGTTGGCGCAGAGTGGCACCACGAAATTGGCGATCGGTTCACTGACCTTGGCCGACTTGACCGAGCGCAGCGTGACGGGAATTGTAGCTGCACTCGACATCGTGCCGAGGGCAGTGAAATACGCCGGGAGCATGTTGCGAATAAGCTCAAGCGGCGAACGGCCGTTGAGGATCCCGGTGACGATGAAGAGCGCGCTGAGCCAGACCCAGTGCATGATGACGACCAGCACCAATACCTTGCCGAAAGCGTGCAGAGTAGTGAACACGCTGCCATCCGCGGCCATGGCCGCGAACACGCCGGCGATGTAGAGCGGGAGGAGCGGGATGATGACTTTGCTGAGCAGCCCCTCAATCACCGTGGTCCCTTGGTTAAAAAATGAGCGCAGCGTTTCACTGCGGTTGGCGCTGATGCCGATGCCGAAGATAAAGGCGGCCACGAGTCCGCTGATCACGCCGAACAATGGCGGAATCTCCAAACTGAAGTAGCCGACATGCATGGCGGTCTCCTGACCAGCCTCGGCGGCCTGCGGCGCGAGCATCGGCAGCATGACACTGGCGACGAGGAAGGCGAGGGTGCCGGCCAAGAGCGTAGAGCCATACGAAAATGCCACCGTGCGTCCCAGTAATTTACCCGATCCGCTCGGCAGGCTCGCGATCCCATTGGTTATATAGAACAAGATGATCAGCGGAATCGTGAATTTGATCAACTGACCGATGACCGCGTAGACGGTGAGAAGGGTGCGTATGGTCCAGTCGGGTGAATACAGGCCGATCAGGATGCCGGCGGCCATGCCGATGATGAGTTTGAGGATGATTTTCATGGTGTTAGTGGTGGCTGGGGAGAAATCAGATCAACCAGAGTCCGCCGATGCCGGCAAGCGCCGTGAAGCCGAGGACGATGGCTATGTCGCGACGAAGTTTGGGTGCACCCAAGCTGATGGCGAGACCGGCTTTGAGCAATGAGTTGCCCACGGCGGCCACGACGACCGCTTTGGCTGCCAGCTCAGCGGTCAGTGATAGACTCGTGACGTTGTCCGCCATCGAAAGCGCAATGGCATCCATGTCGGTCAAACCGGAGACGAAACTCAAGGGCAGCAACCCGGAGTGCAGCAGATCGAATTGCAGTGCCGCTTTGACCAAAAAGCCAATCAGAGCATAGAGCAGGGCAAACTTTACTGCGGTCATCAGACTGAGCGGATTGGTGATCTGCGGCGCATCCACGGGCGTGACTCCCGGACGGTGAACGAACCACATCCAAGCGCCGAAAATAACTCCGGGCAGGAGCATACACGCAAACGGGGCGATCAGCTTGGCCGCCAACTCCGGGTTGAGCACCCAGACAGTCAAGGCCACGCGTGGCAGCATCACACTGCAGGCTATCACGAAGGCCATGGCATAATGCTCGGCCATCGCGGGGCTTTCCTTGCTGCGCCGGGTAAACGCGAGGGTAGTGGCGGTGCTGGAAGCGATGCCGCCAAACAGACTGGTGAGAATGATGCCGGCACGGGTTCCCAGCAGTCGCATGGCGATGTAGCCGACAAACCCCAGCCCGGAAATGAGCACGACCATCATCCACGTGGAAAACGGATTGAAGGCATCGTAGGGCCCGAAATTGCGATTGGGCACGAGGGGTAGGATGACGCCGGTGATCGCCACGAATTGCAGGGTGGCGCGGATATCCTCGGGCTTGAACGCCCGCGTCCATGAGTGCAGCGGCTGTTTCAGTCCCAGCATCACCATCGTGGTGCCCGCGACCACGATCGCGATCTGCCGCTGATCCCAGTAAACGAGGGCTCCGATCATGATTGTCAGCAAGGCGGAGGCGAAAGTCGTGCTCCCGGTCAATTGACCCTGAGTCCGGCGGACCGAGAGCAACTGGTGTGATCCCACCAACGCCAGAACGACGATGAGCATGACGGGCATTTCCGGCGGACTGAGTGCCGCGCCCAGGCAGCCCAGTATGGCCCAAAAAGTATAGGTGCGCACCCCGCCCAAATCGACGGCATCCTTGTGCTCGGTCTGGGCGCTCCATTGCCGGATGAGCCCAACGAGTGCCCCCAAGCAGGCACTCACCACCAGCGAGATCATCAGTTGAGGGCCGTTCAGCACGACTCAGAGCTTGGGGCGACAAAACTTGGCCGCAAGCGATTCCCTGATCCGCACCATGGAAGTTTCCATTTGCCCCACGGCCCCTGCGGTGGCTAATTCCTCCGTTTCCATGAGCGACACACCAGCCGATATTTCCCACGACCAGCACGCGGTGCGCCGTCAAAAGCTCGCCGATTTGCGTGCTACCGGCTTTGACCCGTTCCGTGCCAGCGTCTCGCCGACCCATTTCTCGCAGGAGGCCATTGCGCAATACGTCGATGAACAGGACAACACCGTCACCGTCACGGTGGCCGGCCGGTTGATCACCTTCCGCGTCCAAGGTGGCAGCTCGTTCGTGAAAATCCAAGACCAGCAGGGCATCATTCAGCTTTACTTCCGCAAGGACGTGATCGGCGAAGAACGCTACCTGGTATTCAAGAAGCAGCTCGACCTCGGCGATCTCATTGGCGTCACCGGCACACTCTTCAAGACCAAGACCGGTGAGATCACCGTGCGCGTCGAATCATTCACGCTCGTGGCCAAGGCCCTGCGTCCGCTCCCCGAGAAGTGGCATGGCCTTAGTGATCCGGAGCAGGTTTATCGCCAGCGCTACCTCGATCTCATCGTCAACCAAGAGTCGCGCCAGCGCCTGATGACGCGTTCGCGCATCGTTTCGCACATCCGCCGGTTTTTGGAGGATCGCAAGTTCCTCGAGGTCGAGACCCCGGTCTTGCAAGGCGTAGCCGGCGGTGCCGCGGCCCGGCCATTCCAGACGCATCACAACGCGCTCAACACCGATTTCGTGCTACGCATATCGCTCGAACTTTACCTCAAGCGCATGCTCGTGGGCGGCTACGACCGGGTCTTCGAGATCGGCCGCAACTTCCGCAACGAAGGCGTCTCCCGCCGGCACAATCCCGAGTTCACCATGCTCGAGGTTTACCAGGCTTACAGCGACTACCGTGGGATGATGACCCTCGTTCAGGACTTGTTTCGCTCGCTCTGCACGGATGTGCTCGGCACGTCGCAGATCAACCATGCCGCGTCAGGCGAGACCATTGATTTCGCCGCCGAGTGGCGTGAAGTGAAGTATAAGGACCTCATTCGCGAGAAGACCGGCAACCCGGACTGGTTCAGCCTTTCCAAGGCTGACAAGATCGCGGGCGCTGAGGCGCTTGGACTCAAGGTCGATCCGGCCTGGGAAGACTACGAGGTTACCAACGAGATTTTCGGCAAGCTGATCGAGCCCAAGCTCATCCAGCCGACCTTTGTCACGCACCTGCCCAAGGAGCTTTGCCCGCTGGCCAAGCTTACGCTCGATGACCCGAGCACCATCGACGTGTTCGAGCTGATCATCGGCGGCATGGAAATCGCCCCCGCCTACTCGGAGCAGAACGACCCCGACGTGCAGCGCCAGATGTTCGAGGCGCAGGCCGGCGAGGAAGTGCAGAACATCGACCAGGACTTCCTGCTCGCGCTCGAGCACGGCATGCCCCCGGCCGGTGGCATGGGCATCGGCATCGACCGGCTTTGCATCCTGCTGACCGGGGCCGAGAGTATCCGCGACGTGATTCTCTTTCCTCAGCTGCGCACGACTGCAGCGGATTCCAAATAAGGACATGGCCGCAAAAAGGCACAGAAGTCGCAAAAAGTGGCTGGTTGCCTTTGAGCTTTTTGCGCATCTTTACGGCTGATCGTCATGCCTTGGTATCTCTATCTCGCCCTCAAGCAGCTTTTCCCGACGGGGCGGAAGTTTCCTTTTTTCACGGCGATCTCGGTGTTGGGCGTGGCCTTGGGCGTGGCGTTGCTGATCGTTTCGATCAGTGTGATGGGCGGCTTTGGGCACCAGATCCGCCAGATGATCGTGGACACGCAAGGCGATGTGCAGGTGCGCGCCAATGGGCTGATCCAGCGGCCGGACGATTTACTGCAGCGGGTTGAAGGCGTCCCGGGCGTGGTCGCGGCGACCCCGTTTGCCGAAGGCGTGGCGATGATGGAGTTTGACCAGAAGCCGGCGTTCCCGGTGATCCAAGGCATCGATATCACGCGGGTGGACAAGGTCGTGCCGTTGCGGCGTTACGTGCGGATCGGGTCGATGGATGATCTCGATGACGATTCCGTAATCCTGAGTGCGCAACTGGCGATTTCCCTCGGTGCACGCATCGGCAGCACGGTGGAGGTGTATTCGCCGCTGTTGTTGGAGAAGATCAAAAACGATGAGGTAATGCTCCCGCGCGAACTGCAGGTCGTGGGTATTTTTGAAATCGGCCACCAGCAGCTCGACAGCTCGGTGGTGTTGGTGACGTTACGCACCATGCAGGACCTCTACGGGCTCGGGCTTTCGATCCATGGCATCAATGTCAAGATCGCGCCCAAGGCCGATCCCGATGCGATTGCCCGCAAGATTAATTCTGCCATCGGCGCCCAGCACAACGCCGTGGCGCGTTCGTGGATCGATGCCAACCAAGACTTTCTCTTCGTGCTCCAACTGGAGAAGAACATGATCTTCTTCCTGCTGACCTTTATCATCGTCGTGGCGGCGTTTTCGGTGACGAGCTCGCTGCTCATTTCGGTCGTGCGCAAGACCCGGGAGATCGGCCTGCTCGGCGCCCTCGGTGGCAAACCGCGGCACGTGGCCGCGTGCTTTTGCTTTCAGGGATTCTTCATCGGCCTGACGGGAACCGCAGTTGGCTTATTGCTGGGGTTTGGATTCCTGCACGTGCGCAATGACCTGATCCGCGTTTTCACCCAATTGACCGGCAGTGAAGAAGTGCTCGCGCGGTTTTATCAGTTCGCAGAGCTGCCTTCTTATTCCGATCCACGTGACATCACGCTGATCGTGGTGGCGGCGATTGTGATCTCAACTTTGGCCGGGCTGCTGCCCGCATGGCGCGCGGCGAAACTCAAACCGGTGGAGGCCTTGCGCAATGAATAACCCGGTCCTTACAGCCGTCGACGTGCGCAAGACCTTCATCAGCGGTGACCGTCGTATCGAGGTGCTGCGCGGGGCCGCCTTGTCAGTGCATGCCGGCGAGTCCGTCAGCATCAGTGGCGAATCCGGCTCGGGCAAATCGACCTTGTTGCAACTGTTGGCGCGACTCGATGAACCTGACACGGGCAGTATTACCTGGGGTGGGTCGGCCGAACGGGCTGATTACCTCGGCATGGTCTTTCAGTCGTTTTACCTGATTCCGGAAATGGATGCCTTGGCCAATGTGCTGATGGCCGCCCGTATCCGAGGCGCAGTGGGCAAGGCCGAGAAGGCAAGGGCGGCCGAACTGCTCGCCCGGGTGGGACTGGCGGAACGCGCCACGCACCTGCCGGCGCAACTATCCGGCGGGGAGCGTCAACGCGTGGCCGTGGCCCGGGCGCTGATGAACAACCCCAAGCTCATACTGGCCGACGAGCCGACCGGCAACCTCGACGAACGCACGGGAGAAGGCGTGATCGAGTTGTTGCTCAATCTCTGCCGGGAAACGGAAACGGCCTTGGTGCTGGTGACGCACAACGCCGCGCATGCCGCCCGCTGCGCCCGCCGCCTCGTGCTGCACGAGGGTGTGTTGAGCTGAAATTGCACGCTGCCTAGAAGTGTCCGCAATTTTTACCGCCTGCCGGGTTTATAGCCAAAGTGCCGGCAGGGCATGAATCACGATATCAACGGAGAAATGAGCCACCATGGCCGCGATGAGGCTTCGTTTCCAGTAGCACCAGCCGTAGAGAATCCCGACCGCGGTGTTGCCCGCAACAGTGCCACTGATTGCGAATGGTGAACCTGCGCCGTAGGAGATCAATTGCGGCAGATGAGCCATGCCAAAGGCAATCGCGCATACGAGGATGACAGTCCAGACGATCGCCGGGCGGGGGGAGCGGTTACTGAAGATGCGGGCGGCGCCCCACACCAGCAGGGTCATCAGACCCAGCCGAAACCAGACTTCCTCCGCGACAGCGGCACCAAACGAGACGGCCAGACCACCGACAAACCCCCGATGGCCGTAAACGGGAGTATCCGGGGGAAGGTATGGCGCACTCAGGTGCCGGATCACGATCAGTAGCCCGCCCAACGCGACACCGAGCACACCGGCCAAAAGGACGTCTCTACCCAACCGTTTGCGGATGTCGGATTCGCCGGCAATCAGTGGCGCGCCCAACCCGACCGACGGTCCCAGGGCGAGTCCGATCCAAAGTGCCGGCAACGTGATCACGCTGAGCGCGAGCACGCTGGGCCGGATCAGTGACGCAAAGCCCTGCTCCATGTGGACGCGGCCAAAGGCCAGACCCACCAACTGCGCCGTAATCGTCAGGACGAACAGAACGATCAGCGGCAGACCGATGCGTGGGCGGGTGACCGTCGAGGTTTCTGACGATGTGGGATGGGCTACAGGCATTATGAGGGATTTCGGGTTTCGTTGGGACTGGAGCGCGTGTCCCGGCACATGGATTGTTTTGCCCGAAAGACGGTGACGAGTCCCGCGCAAAATAGCCGGAAGAATGCGCCCACGCAGATTATGAAGATACCGATGCCGATCGGCTGTGCATCGGTGGGTTACAATGCCTACGCGTGGCTCTCGGCGCTTGGGTGGCACACGGCTCAGAGCGGGGGCTTTGGCCTCGCCTGTCATGCGGCCAATGCCTCGGTGGGATTTGCCGCGCATGTCAATGACGCCGCCGCGCAGGCTATCCTGAGGAAACCCGGAACTGTGAACCAACAGATGATCTTTATCAGTGGGCTGACGATGCTCTCATTGCTGCCGCTGGTCTTTTATTTCCGCGCGGTCCGCCGACGTCTGGGATGATGTCAGCAGGCTCAGCTTGTCAGACCTGCGCGCGCCGGTAGTGCATCGCGACAGCTCCGTTGTGCAGCGGCTTCGTCGAGATACGTTCCAGCTTTCGGGTGGTGGGCAATCCGGCTTGGTAAAGGGTCGGGCCATGGCCGGCGATCCGGGGGTGGACCAGAAATTGGTATTCGTCGATCAGGTCCAATCGATCGAGTTCGGTCGCGAGCCGGCCGCTGCCGAGGAGCACGCCGGCCGGGGTTGCGTCCTTCAGCTTCTGCACTTCAGTGCGCAATTCGCCGGTGAGGTGATGGCTGTTGGTCCAGGGGAATTTGTTGCGCGTGGAAGACACGACATACTTCGGCTTGGTCTCCAACTTGGCCGCCCATTCCCGGATCGCCGGAGGCGCTGCCACGTCGCCGCGGGCGACCGCCGGCCAGTAACCCTCCATCATTTCATAGGTGACCCGGCCCCACAGCATCGCGCCATTCTCGTCCAGGAGGCGCGTGAAGAAAGCATGGGTCTCGTCGTCGGCGATCCCCTCCTGATGGTCGACGCAGCCGTCCAAGGTCACGTTGATGCTAAAAGTTAAGAGTCCCATGAGGTGAATTACGGCCGATTGTTTAAGAGGAATCTCGGTCACTCTGGACCACTGGCTCTGACGCTTGATTTGGCTTAGTCTTCTTTGGCAAGCATCGCAACCCGTAGTTCGTCGCAACAACGGCCAGCATCACAATCGCAAGGAATCCGGACACGGCCAGCGGTTCATCCGGCCCCAACTTCCAAATCAAACCCATTCCGACTAAGCCAAGCACGATCGCGAGATAGCGCAGCGCTCTGATGTCCTCGACCGAGAAAGTGCCTTTGTCGTCTGAGTTCAAGGTGTAGATCGACCGCGAAAGTTGGGGTCATGTGATGTATCGAATGCTTTAAAGCATGGGGCTAGAATAGCCGAATATTCCGAGAGCGATAGGCGGGATTCGGCGATCCCGTCCTACATTGTCCTCTGTGCCTCTGCGGCTCTGCGTGAGATCAAGAACCTTAAACGTATTTCGCGCGGCCGGTCATGACGTGCACGAGCTTAGGGTCGGCACCGACGAGGATCTTGCTTAAAGGCTCGGTCGGTTCGGCGACTTGGCAGCGGAAGGCGAGGTTGTCGCCTCGTGCGTATTGCAGCTGCATGAGGTAGCGGGTCTTGGTGCCGGTGTTGGGGCGGCCGCGATGCCACGTCTGGTGATTGAAGAGATAGATGTCACCGGCCTTGGCGTAGATGGGTTCAACGCCGCGACCTTCAAACTCGGGATTGTCGTTGGGCGTGAGCCGGCCGGAGTAATGGCTGCCGGGCACGATCTCGGTCGGGCCGTCGTCGAGGGTCTCGATGTCCGAGAGGGCGACTTGCACGCTGAGCCAGATGAGCGGCAGGCGGGCGCCGGCAGGCCAGCGGGGAATCTCCGGCGGGAGGGGATGTTCCAAGCGGTTGTTGTCATCGACGTGCCAGTTGGAGACGGCCTCACCGGGTTTGTTGCGAATGACATTTTGACCGCAGTAGCGGCAGTCAGGTCCGAGGATCTGCTGCACCAGCGAGTAGATCGGCTCGCGGATGAACTGCTTGGTGAATTCGATGCTGTAGTCCTGCGGATTGCGCACCACGAACCAGGTGCTGCGTTTTTCCGCGAAGGCGGGATCGGCGGCGTAGTCGTCGGTGAGTTTGCGCATCGCGGCGCACTCTTCGGGACTAAATACACTGCGAAGGACGGCGTATCCGTCGCGATGAAAGCGATCAAGCAGATCGTTGGCTTCTGTTTCCGGGAGGGGTTGGGTCAGCATGGGAGCAAGAGGGGTTGATGGATTCGCCGGAAGCCTAGAGAGGCATCCGCGAAATAACACAAGAGTGGAGAGGATAATTTGGACTGAAAATTCAGTGGCGGTTTCCCGCGTTGCATCCCTGCAAATAAAACCCTGCTATGGACGCCATGCTATTTGCCTCTCCTGAACGTATCCGCTGCGGCGTGGCCGGGGTGGGCTCACTTGGCCAGCATCACGCGCGGATTTATGCGGCTTTGCCCGGGGCAGAGCTGACCGGGATCTTTGAGGCCAGTGACGAGCGGGCGGCGGAGATCTGCGCCAAATACAATTGCCGGCGCTTTGCCACGATCGAGGAACTGGGCGCGGCTTGTGACGCGGTATCGGTAGTCGTGCCGACTGACCGGCATGCCGAGGTGGCACTGCCATTACTCGCGCAAAAGACACACCTGCTAATCGAGAAACCTATCTGTGCGACCCTCGAGGAAGCAGAGACGGTGGTCGCCGCGGCCAGGGAACAGGGCTGCTTGGTGCAGGTCGGTCATATTGAACATTTCAACCCGGTGATGGCATTCATGGAAAACTCCGTCAGCGCACCGCAATACATCACGGCGGAGCGGCTGGCGCCGTATCAGCCGCGCGGCACCGAAGTCGGCGTGGTGCTGGACCTGATGATTCACGACATCGGCATCGTGATGGCCTTGGTAAAGTCACCGATCACTCGCATCGACAGCGTGGGCGTGACGGTGCTGTCCAAGAGCGAAGACATCGCGAATGCGCGCATCGAATTTGAGAACGGTTGCGTGGCCAATCTGAGCGCCAGCCGGATGAGCACCAAGAAGCAGCGGGAGATCCGCATATTCCAATCCGATGCCTATTTGTCCTTGGATTTCATGAATCAGGAAGGGCATCTGGTGAAAAAGTCAGACATCATCGCGTATGGGTTGAAGATGAAAATTGGTTTGGTGAAGGCCGGAGACCTTAGCGCGATTCCGGTGAAACCAATCCCGATTGAGAAAGGTGAACCGCTCGCCCTGGAGTTGGCTGACTTTGTGAAGAGTGTGCGTGAGGCCAAGCAACCCAAGGTCGGTGCGGCCGAGGGCAAGAGCGCGCTGGAAGTGGCGATCACGATTACCGATCAGATTCGGAACGCGAAGAAGTGATGGCCGCGGATCCCCAACTGCCTTTCCGACTTGCCGCGCCCGAAGGCGGTCACGTCGATCTCCTGATCATCGCGGGCGAACACTCCGGTGACGAGCACGCCGCCCGGGCGGTGCGGGATATGCGAGCGCGCAATCCGGGGGTGAGCATTTGTGCTTTGGGTGGACCCAAGATGGCCGCGGCCGGGGCACAGTTGTTGCACGATATGACGGCCAGCTCGGTGGTCGGTTTTGTCGAGGTGCTGAAAAACTACTCTTTCTTCAAGGCGCTCTTTGAGGAAACCCTGCGTTGGGTCGCCGAGTATAAGCCCGCGGCCATCTGTTTTGTCGATTATCCCGGTTTGAATCTGCGCCTCGCCGCCGCATTACGCGAACGCGGCTTATCGGTGAAGGGTGGAGGAAGCATCAAATTGCTCTACTATATCTCGCCGCAGATCTGGGCGTGGAAGGCGAAGCGGCGGTTCACGATGGCGCGCGATTTGGATGCGTTGGCGGTGATCTTTCCCTTCGAGGTGGACTGTTATCAAGATACAGATTTGCCGGTGGAGTTTGTTGGCCATCCCTTTGTGGCGCCGGACTACGAATCACCCGTTGCCCATGATCCGGCGGGTCCGGTGTTATTGTTGCCCGGTAGCCGCAAACAGGCCGTGGCCCGGATTTTCCCGGTGCTGCTGGCCGGGTTGAAAGCCTATGATTCGAATGCGCCGGCGGTGGTGCTCTATCCCAGTGCGGCAATCCACGAACTGCTGCGGGATGCCAATCCACCGGCCAACGTAACCTTGGTTTCAACCGGCGAAGTCATCAAAGCCCGGACTGTGCTCACCAGCTCGGGCACGATGTCATTGCATTGTGCCTTGGCCGGCGTGCCCGGCGCGATCGCCTACCGCACGAACCCGATTACTTATCTTTTGGCACGTTGGTGGGTGAAGCTGGACTACATCGGCATCGCCAATTTGCTGCTCAAACAACCGATGTATCCGGAATACATTCAAGGAGCGGCAACCCCGGCGGCCTTGGCCCGTGAGCTGCAGGAAGGTAGCGAGGCGACGCGATTGGAGACTACCCGGATCCAGCAAGCTGAATTGGTGCGTTTGCTCAACCAACCTTCACGGGGCAGTATTGCAGTCTGGTTGGCCGAGCATCTTGCATGACCTTGTCCTGATTGTAATTTATATATACGTGTAATTTATGGCCGCACTTGCGCCAGTCTCAGCCAGGAAGCAACCCAGTCATCTTCTGCCTTGGATGGTCTTCCTTTTCGGTTGTGCCTGCAGCGTCTCGGCGTGGTCGCTGGTAAGACTGTAGCAACGCAGCTTGGAGGAGGATCGCTTTATGCGACAGGTTGCCCGCATGGAGGCTTCCATCGTGGCGCGATTCCAAACGGTTTCGGATTTGCTGCATGGTTCCCGGGCTTTGGCTGCCGCCAGTGAACAGGTCACGCCTTCGGAGTGGTCGACCTATTTTCGCGCAATCGAGAGTCAGTTTGCCAATGGGATTGTCGGGCTCGGTTACATCAAACGGATGCCGCGCACGGAAATCGGGGCCTTGGAGCGCAGCATGCGCGGCAGCTGCTGGCCAGAATTCACCGTGGAGCGAACGGGCAAGGACGATTGGCTCTATGTCGTTACCACCATTGAACCTGCAGCCAATAACCGTGACGTGTTGGGCTTGGATGTGGGCTCCGGCACCACCCGGCGGGGTGCGGCGGAAGAAGCCGCCCAGCGCAACACCATGGTGCTGTCCCGGCGGATTCAGTTGGAATATGACGGTAAGCAAGTCCCGGGATTTCTACTTTTCCTGCCGATTTACCAGAAACAATCCGGAGCAGTGGCTGAACCAAGCCTCGAATCCACCTTGGGCTGGGTCTATGCTTCCATCCGCATCGATGAACTCATGGCCGACATGCCGGGGATGGCGTCTGCCCAGCTCGATTTTGAAGTATTTGAGAACGATCAGATCGATGCGGAATCATTACTCTACGGCAACGTCACCACTCGGTTCGCGGGGACAGAACGCACTTTTACGGCGGACGACTATGCTGATCGGAATTTCCAGATTCAGCAGAAATTACGGATTTTGGGTCGTAACTGGGTAATATGGCTGAGCACCACACCGGAGTTCGATGCCATGGGCAATCGTCTGATTCCATGGATTGTTGGTGGCGCCGGCATGCTCGCGAGTTTGCTGGGCATGATGCTGACCTATAATCTGGTGGGTGCACGCACCCGCGCTTTGGATGTGGCCGGTAAGATGACTGACAGTCTGCGACTGGCAGAGGCTGAAACTCGCCGACTCGCGATTGTGGCCAGCCGGACTGCGACATCCGTCATTCTCATGGGGACAGACTGGCGGGTGGAGTGGACCAATCACAGCTTCACGCGTCTGTTTGGTTACACGATGGAGGAGGCCAAGGGACGGCGTCCCGGTGATTTTATATTTGGTCCTCAAAGAGATGTATTGGCCCGGGATGAAATCGACCAGGCGGTCCAGGCCAAAGGAACCTACGAAAACGAGGTGGTGTGTTACACCAAGGATGGGACCAAGTTGTGGATGAACCTGGAAGTGCAGCCCCTCCATGATGAAGCCGGGAACCTAACCGGTTATATGGGCTTGCACACCGACATTACCGAGATGAAACGGGCCGAGCAGGAGCTGAGTGAGAAGGAGAATCAGCTGCGGTTTATTTTTAATCAAGTGCCAGTGGGTGTAACCTGGGTGCGCTTTAGTGCGGATAGGGTGATAGGACTCAACAACGATTGGTTTTTCAAAATCAGTGGCCTGGAACCGTATGAACTAAAGGATCATACCTTGGTTCGATCCATCTCCGATCCGGAAGACATGGTAAAACAGGATGCCCTCAGGGAAAAATATGAGCGTGGGGAGATCGACGAATATAGACTGGAGAAACGGTATCACCGGCGGGACGGACGTCTGGTGTGGGTCTTGCTACATACCCGAGGCTTTCGACGTTCCGATGGTTCCCTGGAACAAGAGATTTCCACGGTGCAGGATATCACCGAGCGTAAACTGGCCGAACAAAAACTGGCTTACAAGGAGGCTCAGCTCCGCTTTCTCTTTGATGCCGTGCCAGTGGGTATTCATCTGCAGAGCGTGGGGGTAAATGGCGAAAAACTTGAGGCCGATAATACCCTCGTAAACGAGGCTCACCGCTTAATCACTGGGCTCAGTGAAAAGAAATAGTCGGCAACGAGCCGTTTAAAAATATCTCCCACCCCGACGATTATGCGAAACAACGAGAACTCTATAGTCAACTCACGCGGGGTGAAACGGACCGAATTGCCCTGGAGAAGCGCTACATTCGACACGACGGCACCGTGGTCTGGGTGCTGCTGACCGTGCGCCGATATTTTAATCCCGATGGCAAGGGGTATCAGGACATCGCCACGGTGGTGGATATCACGGAGGCGCGTCGCCAAGCCGAGGAGTTACGCTCTGCCAAGGATGCCGCTGAGGCGGCCAACCAAGCCAAGAGTCATTTTCTCGCCATGATGAGTCATGAGATTCGCACACCAATGAACGGGGTCATTGGGATGACTTCCCTGTTGTTGGATACGCCGTTGAATCCGGAACAACACGAGTATGCCGAGACGATCCGCAACAGTGGCGATTCCCTGTTAACGATTATCAATGATATCCTGGATTTTTCCAAAATCGAATCCGGCCGGATGGAATTGGAAACCGAGGTATTCAGTGTGCGCGAATGTGTGGAAGGTGCCTTGGACTTGTTGGCCCCGCGAGCCGTGGAAAAGCATCTCGACCTGCTTTACGAGATTGCCGATGGCGTGCCCGGCACCATCCGGGGTGATGCGACCCGACTGCGGCAGGTGATCGTGAATCTGCTGGGGAATGCGATCAAGTTCACCGAGCAGGGCGAAGTCGTGCTGGGTGTCAGTGTGCAATCCAAGGGCGACTTGACCGAATTGGAATTTTCCGTGCGGGATACCGGCATCGGCATTTCAGTGGAGGGGCAGCAGCGATTGTTTCAGTCGTTCAGTCAAGTCGACGCGTCGATCTCCCGTCGCTTTGGCGGCACTGGTCTGGGCTTGGTAATTTCCCGTCGATTGGTGGAATTGATGGGCGGACAACTCTGGGTGGAGAGTGAAGTGGGGCAGGGCTCCACCTTTAAATTCACCTTGGTGGCGGATGTGATTGCGAGCAAACCGCGGACATACATGAGTCAATCGGGCACCAACTTGGTTGGACGGCGTTTGCTCATCGTCGACGACAATGCGACCAACCGGAGGATTCTGACCGTATTGGCGGATAAGTGGTCCATGCCCGTGGTGGCGGTGGATTCCGGCGGTGCGGCACTGGCATTATTGGCTCAAGGGGAGAAATTCTCCGCCGTCATTTTGGATATGCACATGCCGACCATGGACGGCATAACCCTCGCCGGGAAAATCAAGGCGCTGCCTGATTGTGCGCAATTACCATTGATCCTGCTGTCCTCGCTTGGACCGAAAGAGTCGGAATTAGAGAAGCGTTTGTTCAGTGCGAGTCTGACCAAACCGGCCAAACCGGCCCGTCTTTATGAGGTGTTGAATTCGGCGCTCAAGGATACCTCGCCACCATTTGCCCAGACAAGTGAACCCATATCCATTGCTCCGGATTCCTCGATTCATCCCGAGAGCGTGCTTTTGGCCGAGGACAACGTCGTGAATCAAAAAGTGGCCCTGATGATGTTGGCCAAATTGGGATTTGCCGCGGAGGTGGCTGCCAATGGCCACGAGGTGCTGGCCGCCATGGAGATCCGTTCATACGACATATTACTCATGGATATGCAGATGCCTGAAATGGACGGGTTGGAGGCGACCCGTCGCATCATGGTGAAATATCCCGAGAAAGACAAGCGACCGTGGATCATCGCACTCACCGCCAATGCCATGCAAGGCGATCGGGAACGCTGCATTGAAGCGGGGATGAATGATTACATCAGCAAGCCCGTTAAGCGCGAGGAACTCGGCGCGGCGCTGAAACGAGCCATCGAGGCTCGCCGGACCTGACATTTATTGTCCGCTCAGTCTTACTGAACCGGACAAGCTGCCATCAGGATACGCGGATCCGGATATCTGCCGCCAAAGTGCCTCGGTGCGGTGTGTTAGGATTTGCCGACATTTCTCGATCTCTGCCTCACGGGCGGCCCGATTTTCGTCCGCGATCTTGGCCAGATCGTCGAGATTGTAGAGGTAGACATTCGGGAGTTCCGCTACGGCCGGTTCCACGTCACGGGGCAGGGCGAGATCGATGAAAAACAGAGGCCGCGCGGTGCGACGCTTCATGGCGGTGCGCACGGATTCCAAGCTTAACACCATACCCGGGGCCGCGGTGCTGCATACCACGATGTCGAATTCGCCCAGATGCGGTTCGCGATTTTCAAAGGGCAGGGCGGTCGCATCCAAGCTCTTGGCCAGGGCCATCGCGTGTTCGATATTGCGACTGGAAACCGTGAGGCTGCCGGCACCGCGGCTTTGAAAGGCGCGCGCGGTCTTTTCGCCAATTTCTCCTGCCCCGAGCAGCAGGATGCGGGTTTCGCCGATATCGCCAAAAATAGATTGGGCAAGATCCACGGCTACATTGGCTACACTTACCCGGCCGGTGGTGATAGCCGTATGGGTGCGCACGTGTTTGGCGGCTTGAAAGGCTTTTTGAAACAGGCGGTTCAGAATCGGACCCGTGCTTTGGCGGTTTTGCGCAAGGGCGTAGGCCTCCTTCAATTGACCGAAGATTTCGGTTTCACCCACCAATTGGGAATCCAGGCCCGAGGCCACTTCGAGAAGATGCTGCACGGCCGGTCGGCCCTGCAGCTGCATGCGATACGCCTCAAATTCTGTTTCGGGGAAACCCTGCCGGTCACAAAATATCCGTTGGATGCCGGCCGATATTTCCGGGTTGGCCGCGACCCCGTAGAATTCGGTGCGATTACATGTGCTCAACACCGCGAATTCCCGCAGGCCATCCAACCGGGCAAGTTCCAGGTGCAACGCACCGACGGCCTCATCGTTAACGGCGAGTTTTTCGCGCACCGTGATGGGTGCCTCGTGGTGCGTGGCGCCCAGCACGAAAAAGACAGACGAGGTTTGCTCCACGGAATTCATTTGCGCTGGGAGGTCGTTTCGGGAGGCCGGCTGGAATTCACCGGACCGAGTGAAACCAGAGCCACGGCAAACAGGGCAATGCAGGTCCAAGCGAAGCGGCGGGAAATCAAGTTGCCTCGCAGCCGCATGATCAGGGCGATGACATATGCCAGCCAGATACCGATCGTGATCAGCAGCTTCGCGTGATTCACACTGGCGGTGTCTTGCAGCCAATAGAATGAGCCCACGATCAGGGATGCGGTTATCAACGTGACGCCGGTGCCCAATAGCCGGGCACTGATCAGGTCGAGGTCCAGAATCGAGGGCAGAAACGAAAACCATCCGCCGAGTCGTTTGTGTTTCAGGGAATAGTTGCGAAGCAGAAGCATGGCGGCGGTGAGGGCCAGGAGGGCAAACACGCCGTAGCTGAACAAGGCCAAGGCGGCATGAAACTCGATCCAAGGATTGCCGCCGAAAATATGGGCGCGACGGGTGGCATCCCACGCGGGTATGGCCAGTGAACTCAGGGTTAACACCGCGCTGAGACAGGCGGTGAAATAGCCGAGCAGACTGGTGCGAAAGGTAACGCCGATCACCAAATACAGGGTGGTCGCCGACCAAGCGGTAAATTGAAACAGTTCAAACGTATTGCCGAGCGGGCACCCGCCCACGGCCATGCCCCGCAGATACAGTCCGGTCAATTGCATGAGATAACCGGCGGTGATCAGCCCATACATGGCCACTCCCGATGGCCGGCCTCCGCGCATCAGTGACCACGTGCCCAGCAGGAAACCGACGAGATAAAACTCGCCGGCGATCCAGAGCCAGTCGCGGTCATTGAGTTGGGCTAACATAGGGCGCAAAGTGACGCGAAGTCACTTCGTGGCAAGTTTCCGCGGGATTCTTAATTTCCACCCTTGGCGGGTGCCCACTTTTCCAAAAAGGCCACTACTTTAGCCGGACTGTGCCCGTCACCCTCTTCCAATGCCCCGGTTTCCTGCGTGGTGAGTTGCTGGCCATCGGCGTCGAGCACCACGAGCACGGGCAAACCGAATTGGATCGGGTTGCCATAGCGGGCGTTGACGTCGGCATTGCGCTTGGTGTCGTTGCGGGTGTTCACATCCACCATTACCACGATATAATCGCGCTTGAGCGCAGCCGCCACCGATTGGTCAGAGATCATGGTTTCATGGAGGCGGTGACACCAAATGCACCAATTGGCTCCGAACATCAGGAGCACATGCTGGTTGGCTTGGGCGGCCGTTTGCAGGGCGGCGTCGATCTGGACCTGGGCATCGGCCTGGGTGTCGTAGATGTCTTCTCCCATCTTGGGGTATTCGGCGGCCGGCAGGGCGGTGACCAGCAGGCAGCAGGAGGTAATCGCTAGAAATTTTCTCATGGGCCGAGCATGTTCCCGGCTTTGCCGGTGTTAAGTCAAATTTCCACAGCTTGAGTTACCCGGCGACCGGCCTATGGTGGCCGATCCATGTGCGCTGCCCGCCGTATATCCCGTGATCGCCCCGAGCTGTTGGTGCAGCGATTGGGCCCGTTTGGGCGAATGCCGCGACGGTCAGTCTTGCTGGTGCGTCCTGAACAGATTCACCCGGTGGTGCGCATCGCCCATCGGCAGGCCGGGTTGATCATCCCGGAGCGAATTATCTTGGACCACGAACTGGTGCTGGTGATTTCCGGCCGGGGTTACTGGGAGATCGACGGTGAACGGCGAAATTTTGCCCCCCATGATTTGCTGTTTATTCCGCCATTCACGCCCCATTATTTTCAGGCGGATCCGAATTCAGCGGTCGAACATTTGGCTGTGCACTTTGATTTTGCCGAAGCCTTGCCCATGGAAGGACCAGGCCTCGATCATCGCCGTCCTTATCGCCTGCGCTTTACCCATGGTTTGGGCATACCCCGTCAGCAGCGGTTGTTTTCCGGTCACCGGATTGAGCGGGCGTTGACGGCCATCCTGAATGCGCATGCCACGGACGACGTCCTGAGTGCGGCAAACAGTTCAGTGCAACTGTCGGGAGTGTTACTTTCCTTGCTGGTCAAACCGGACCAACCACGGCGGGACGAACAACCGGGGTTGCGTAACCAAGCGCGCGTTGAGGCCGTGGTGGCTCACATGACGGCCCAATTGGCAAAACCGATATCCCAGGTTGCGCTGCAACGCGTGGCAGGACTGAGTTCGAGCCGACTTCAGGCCGTGTTCCGCGAGGTCACGGGTTATCCGCCCTTGGATTACTTGCGTCGATTACGGGTGGAAGCTGCCCGCCGCTTGCTGGCGGATCAGAGTCTCTCGGTAAAGGAGGTGGCGGCGCAGACCGGATTTCGGGATACCAGCCATTTTAGCAAGGTGTTTCGTCGCATCGACGGATTGTCACCGGCGCACTACCGCGAGGCCTTGCTCGCCGGTCGACAGGAAAAATAGCCAACACCTGCGCGTCGCCGCCAAGGCAATTCGGATGACAAGCCGGCATCATGGGTTCAGGATATGGTCACCATGTTAACCCCGGCCCAAATCA
>Ga0222714_10001024_pt1 | contig 31777 bp, 12 predicted proteins | sample C33_3DmetaG_FD_165048 | JGI IMG/M metagenome (GOLD analysis project Ga0222714, IMG submission 165048) | Estuarine water microbial communities from San Francisco Bay, California, United States - C33_3D | ecosystem: Environmental > Aquatic > Marine > Unclassified | place: USA: California... | reverse complement strand
TGCCACTTTCCGAGCAGACGTAGTTGCATCATATCCAAATAGTTTACTTCTATCTGCTATTGGTCCAACTGCTGCTGCAGTACCTGCTGCTGGTTCTACTTTGACTGGTTATAATCCAGTTACTAGCACAAATACTGCTGCAACAGCGTTAAGTGGTGTTTATCGTTTTGCTACAGATGACATTCCACCTGTACCATATGATAACCAGTCAGAAAAGTACATTTCATATGCTGACATCCTTGCGGCAAAAAGAATTACTGGTGAATTTGCTCGTCCAGTAGTTAGAAGATATAACTGGGATATTTCCACAAATAGTCGTTTTGATATGTGGAGACCAGATTATTCAGAACAAAAAACTTCGGCTGTAACGTTATCTGGTGGTTCAACTGGATCTCAAAATATTTCAACTGCTAAATTTTATGTTGTAAATAATCGCTATGAGGTATTTAAGTGTCTTTATAATGGGGAAAGACCTGCTTCTTTACTACCTGGCGGTGTATTACCAACCGTAGCATACGAACCATCTACAGCACCTTCTAGTGGCACCTATGCTAACGGCATCTACAAAGAACCAGCCGACTCAAACGGACAATCAAATTATATCTGGAAATATATGTACACTATTTCCACAAATGATGTGTTGAGATTCCTTTCTACAGATTTTATTCCCATCGTTGCTGATAACAATGTTCAATCAGCAGCAGTTGATGGCGCTATTAGTGCTGCTGTACTAAAATCAATTGGTTCAAATTTACCAACTAGTCAATCTGCACTTTATGCTCCTGTTTTAGGAGATGGATCTGGCGGCGTTGTTAAATTTGGAACAACTGGCACTGGAGAAATTAATTACGCTTACTTACATGCTGCTGGTTCTGGTTATACATATGCAAATGTTATTTTAAAGAATGGTAATGTATACTCCGATGCTGCTTTGACAACTCCAGTAACGGTAGGCGCTTCAGCAACTGGTGCTATTGAATGTGTTCTTTCTCCTCAAGGTGGTCATGGAAAGGATCCAATCATTGAATTAAATGCTAAGCGTATTATGACAAATATTCGCTTAACATATGCTGAAGGTGGTGGAGATTTCCCCGTAGAGAACGATTTTAGAAGAATTGGTATTCTTCAAGATCCTCTGCTATATGGTACTTCTAATTATGCTACGGTTGATACTCTGTCTAATCTAAGAGCAGTTAAATTAACTGGCGTTACTGGTCTTTTCCAACAGGATGAGGAAATTACACAAAGTTTAGGCAACGGAAATGTTGCAAAAGGAACTGTGGTTGCTTGGACTCCAGATGCAGGTTCAACAACTACAGGAGTATTGAAATATTTCCAATCACCAGATTATCATCAAGATAATGGTATTGTAAGACCATTTGCATCAAACGCTTCAAATCCTGTCACTGGATTAACGTCTAACATTACAGGAACAGTTGATACTTCATTCAATGCTTCATCTTTAGGAGCTACTTTTACAAATGGTCTTGCTTTACCAGAAATTCAACCAAATTCTGGTGAAATTGTCTATATTGAAAATAGAAGATTAATCACAAGAGCACCCGACCAAGTAGAAGATATTAAACTCGTTATTGAGTTCTGATTAGAATAAAGTAAATTTCGCAAGAGCTTGAGAATAAAATGCCTCAAAAGACAAATCTTAACGTCCCGCCATATAATGACGACTTTGATAAAGATAAGGGATTTTACAAGGTATTATTCCGTCCTGGTTATAGTATTCAAACCAGAGAATTAACTACGTTACAATCTGTTTTACAAAATCAAATTGAAAATTTTGGTAGAAGCAGATTTAAGCAAGGACAGCAAGTGGTTCCTGGTGAAGTAGCGTTTAATAATAAACTAGATTACGTTAAATTAGCATCTGTTTCTGAAGTTGCGGTAAACGTAAATGGAAATATTGTATTTGAAAAATATGATATTTCTAAATTAGTTGGAAAAACCTTGCAAGGTTTGTCTTCGGGAGTACAAGCATCCGTTATATGGTATTCTAAATCTTCCGAAGTTGAATCTGATGTATTGTTTATAAAATACACTAATAGTGGTAATGCAAATAATGAGTTTACTTTTAGACAAGGAGAAACATTAGAAGTATTAGATCTTGCTGATACTCCAACATTAGTTGTCGGAACTGATGGTAGTGTTCTTCCAACTACAATTACAGTAAAAGATTACGATACTGGAATTAGTAAAATTATTGATAGTCCAGCAATGGGTTATGCTTCTGCTGTTAAAGTAGAATCTGGAGTTTACTTTGTTAATGGTTATTTTGTCAACAATTCTGAGCAGTTGATAGTAGTTGACAAATATTACAATAAACCATCTGCTAAAGTTGGTTTTGCTATTACTGAAAACATTATTACTCCAGAAAAAGACAGTTCTTTGTATGATAATGCAAGAGGATCTTCTAATTTTGCTGCTCCTGGTTCACATCGTTTAAATATTGATTTAAATCTAGTTGTTCTAGATTTTGATTCATTAACTGATAGTCAATATATTCAACTGGTAACTATCAAGAATGGGGAGATACAACAACTTGTAAAATCTACCGATTATAATGTATTAGAAGAAACTCTGGCAAGAAGAACGTTTGATGAATCTGGAGATTATGTTGTAGATAATTTTTCTTTAGATTTGAGAGAATATTACCAAAAAGATAATAACAAAGGAGTCTATCCATTAAACGAAGAAACTGGATTAGTAAATGGCAAAAAAATTTCTGATGCCTCTGAATTAATGTTAGCTGGAGTTGAATCTGGCAAAGCATATATCAAAGGTTATGAAATTATTAATAAAGAGAAAAAATATTTAGAAATTAATAAAGCCAGAGATACTTTAGTACAGCAGAACAACAGAACTAAATTTTCTTCACTGGCATATTTTAATATTACTAATGTATATGGAAGTATTCCACTTAATGCTGATGGTGCAGAATTAACTGCATATCCAACAATTTATTTAAATTCTGCATTTAATGATGGATCTATTGGATTAAACAATACAGAAACTTCAACATATTCAAAACAAACTTTAAATCGCAGAGGTCAAAAATTTGGATTAGATGATGGTATCATCACATTGTATTTACGTGATCCAGCGAATTATGCATCTAGATCTTTTCCAACTGATTCTGAATTTGGAACCACATTCACAAAACTTTGGTATGTTGTAAATCTCGGATCTTCTGCTGCAGCAACCATTGCAAAAAGTGTAGATGTATTATCATATTCTGTCGTAAAAAGACCCGATATTCCATATGTAGGCACCACCGAACCAAATTATCTAGAACTAACTGTAGTTGGCAACAAAGAAGATATTCAAATTTTCTTGAAAGAATATGATGATTTTGATACCATAAAAAGAAGAAAATTATTCTTAACTCAAGATGATGCTAGAGAATTTTATTTTCAGAGTCAAGGAGTAAATGCTTCCATATCTGCATACTCAGAAATTATAGATTATAACGATGTAGTTACTCCTATTATTGGTGCAGCAAAACCAAAAGATTTTGGTTTACAAAAAGTTGGATCTGGATTCAATGTAGATACTGATATTATTTTATCTAAAGGAAGATTAAATTCAGGACAAACAACATATAACTCTATATTCAAATTATCTTATTTCAATCCAACATTTTTTACAAAAATTGTTTTGGATCAAAGTATTGCTACAGAAACTTTTGCACCTGGAAAATATATTACTGGATTAACTAGCAAAGCTTATGGTATTGTAGAAGGTTCTGCTGGTACAAAATATACATCTGGTAGTATTTTATATGTACGAGTATTATCTGGGCAATTTGTGTCTGGTGAAACAATTGCAGACGAATCGGGAAATACTCAAAGAATAGCGAGAGATGGAACAATTTCTCATTTTGTAGTAAATTATCGAGGAGAGGGATATCCCGCCACAACAAAATTAAAAATTAATGGTATTACTTATGATAATTCTGCTGTAGAAATTGGTATTACTGGCAATTTCATTTATAAGGTAATTATAAAAGATAAAAATTTAGTATCTCAAACATATTCTACTACTCCGACTATTTCTTTTGATACGGGAAACACTAATGTAATTTCATCTGCTGTAATCTCTCCTGTTTTGTATAGAAATAGTGTGCAAACTTATGGAGCAGAAAATGTAAAATCGATGCATTCGTCATTTGGTGCAGGCGATGTATATACATTCACATGTGATGTAGAGACTTTTGATTCTTCATTTTTAAATACTAAAGTATTAACTGATTTTACTTTTTCTGGATCTAGAGGATCTAAGTATATCGAATGTAATGGATTTTCAGGAAATCCAGCAACAGAACTAGTTCCTGGAGATTTACTACAATTTACTGATACTGCTAATAATGTTGTTCGTGTAATTGTACAAAGAATTGATTTACCAGAAGGTTTAATAAAATCCAGAATTTATTTTGATAATGTTTTACAAAATAATGTTGCTAACACGAGTGTAATTAGAGTAAGACCAAATGTTGGTAATGCAGCAAAATCAACTTTACTTATTCCAACATCAGCAAAATATTTAAGTAAAATTGTACAAGATCCAGAAAATTCAGAAATTTCTTACTTCTTTAGAAGAGATTTTGTTACTATTGCTTCTACTAGTGGTGGCAACATCACATTTGCTGCTCAACTTCCATATGGAACTCAACGTTTTGCTCCATTCTCAAAAGAAAATTTTGTTTTAACTGTATTAGATAAAAAATCTTCAACTACAGTATCAAATGGAGATATTATTTTCTTAAAAGATAGTCAAGTTACAATAGAAAATTCTTTAATTTCTGAAACTGGTGGAGTAACTGCTGGTAGCGTAATCATTAATTTGCCAAGTAGTTTTTTTGGAACAACTTCAAATTTCCCTGTGTTGAAACTAACGGCAACGGTAGAAGTTTTAAAAGCAAGACCAAGATTAAAAACTTTCTATGATAATAAAAGAGTATTAATTATAACACCTGGAGATAAAGTTATTCCATTAAGAGGAATTGATATTGATTCAAGTAGTGATGAAGTTATGTCATATTCTGATGTTATAAAAATTAGATATATTTACGAAGGAACTTCGCAAACACCTCCTGTAGTTTCGTCAACTGGAGAATTAGTAACGGGAACAGATGTTACTGATAAATTTACGTTTGATGATGGTCAACGTGATACATTCTACGATGTTTCTCGATTAGTTTTAAAACCTGGATACGAAACCCCCACTGGACAATTAATCGTTGCCTTTGATTACTTTGAACATTCTCAAGGAGATTTTTGTACGGTTGATTCTTATGTACATGAATCTGGTGTTTCTATTTCCGATATACCTAATTTCAATTCTGCAGTTTTGGGAAAAATTTCTCTTAGAGATGTATTTGATTTTAGACCAAAAGTAGATTCAACTGCTATAATTAGTGGTTATCAAGATACTTCTATTTTATCAGTAACTGATTTCAATAGTTTCACAAAATCATCTGGAGTAGTTTCTAATTGTCCTGCTTCAGATTCTAATTTATCATATACAATCTCATATTCCGCATCTCAATTTTTAGATAGAATTGATGGTATTTTCTTGGATAAGAGAGGATCATTTATTGTAAAGGAAGGAAATTCATCTCTAAACCCAACTAAACCAGCAGATGTTGATGATGCAATTCCATTGTATTATTTTTATATCCCTGCATACACCGCAAAAGCAGAAGATGTAAAAATTATAGCAGTTGATAACAAGCGTTATACAATGAGAGATATTGCTAAACTAGAAAAACGTGTAGAAAGATTAGAGAATTATACTTTACTTAGTGTTTTAGAGCAACAAGCTTTAAACATGCAAATCAAAGACGAAGTTGGTTTAGATAGATTCAAAAGTGGTTTTGTAGTAGATAATTTTGAAAATCATGGTGTTGGAAATGTTAAATCTTTTGATTATAGATGTTCAATAGACACACAGCAATCTTCTGTAAGACCATTATCCAATGAAACTTCACTCAGATTGTCTGAAGTAAGTGTTAATGATGATCAAAGAAGTTTAAATAATTATAGAAAAACAAATCAAATTATTACTTTACCATACACTGATTTAGTTTTTGCAAAAAATCCATTTGCTACTAAAAAATTATCAGTAAATCCTTTTGTTGTTCTTCAATATGTTGGTGATGCACGTTTAACTCCAAATTTGGATAAATGGTTTGATCAAAAACAAAAACCATTGGTGTTAGACAATGATAGTAAAGTATTTACTGCATTCTATGCCAAGAGTGATTCTAGAGAAGCATATGCTAGTTTACACAATAACTTTATTGTTAACTGGATAGGAACAAATAGAGTATTTTATAACACATCTTCTTTAAGTAATGTATCGAGTACTATTGCTACTACTTCTACTACAAATGCATCAACTTCTAGTGTTTCTAATATCAGTCCACAAAATAATCAGCTAGCACAAAATGTTCCTTCCAAATCTGTTGGATCAAATACAGTATCTAGTGTGCTACAGCAATTCTGTAGATCTGTACCAGTATTTTTTACATTAACTAGAATGAAACCATTTACGAAACTATATTCGTTTATGGATAAACAATCTATTGATCGTTGGGTTATTCAAGATTTTAGATATACTGGAGTTCCTGGTAACTCATTAAGCACATTTAATAGTGGTATCGTTACTGATGCAAATGGTAATGCCAGTGGAATGATTTTAATTCCATCTGGTTATGCTCCTCAAACAGGATCAGCATGGACTGGAAATATTCAAGACGTACAATATGACGAAACTATTTCTGTATTTTTTACTACAGGAATTAAAAACATTAAATTCACTTCAAATCAAGAAGGATTAATTGATAGCAGTGTAGATTCATATACTGAAATTAATTATTATGTTACTGGATCGTTGCCAGAACAACCTTCTTCTATCATTTCTACTACTCCTGCTGTTTTAAAAGCTCAAGAGGGTATTCAATATGTTGAAAGTACTAGAGCACAAGTTAAACCAAATCCACTATCACAATCATTTAAAATAGAAAAGTTTCCTGGTGGTTTATTCTTAACTGGAGTAGATCTTTTCTTCAATACAAAGAGTTCTACTATTCCAATTAAAGTTTATTTAACAAATATAGAAAGTGGCAAACCAGGAAAATATATTGTTCCAGGAAGCGAGTCTGTATTAAATCCAGATACTTATATTAGAGTATACACTAATGGTACATTAAATGTAACTCAAGGAGAAAATTGCACTGGAGTTACTTCTGGAGCTGTTGGTCCAATTAAAGAAATATATGATAGAAATAATATAGTTTTAATTCCTTCGACTACTGGATCATATACATTAACTAATGATCAAGTATATACTATAGTATTAAGTAATCATAATGGAAAATCATTTGTTGCAAATGAAGAATTAAGATTCCCATCATTAACTACTTATAATGCTGCTCAAAATACAAATCTTCGTGCTACTATTGCAAGAAATTCAGGTAGATTAACAGAATTAAAAGTTAGTAACTTAGGATCTGGATATGATAGTGCTACCATTACTGTAGAAAGCCCCCAATTACCTGGAGGAGTTCAAGCAAGAGCAGTTTGCTCTGTATCATCTGGTAATATTTTTGCAGCAGATATATTAGTTTCTGGAAGTGGATATACTGACCCCCCATCAATTATTATCAATGGTTCAGGAACTTCTGCTTCTGCTGCTTCAATTCAATCGTACATTGAAATAGATACTCCTGCAGTTAGAATGGGTGTTGCCACAGATCCTACTAGTGGAACTGTTTTAAACTCAACAACACCAACCAAATTTACTTTTGAATACCCAGTATACCTACAAAATGAAACTGAATATGCTTTAGTAATTGAATCCGATTCTACTGATTATTCTTTATGGGCATCTAAACTTGGAGAAGTAGAAATTGCTTCTAATTCCGTGGTTACTGCTACTCCTTTATTAGGATCAGTATTCAAGTCACAAAACGTAGACACTTGGACAGAAGATTTATTAGAAGATATTAAATTTACTTTATATCGTGCAGAGTTTGATATTTCTAGAGATGGTATTGTAGAACTATCCAACAAAACATTAGGATATGAAATGTTGGATGCTAATCCATTTGAAACAGACTCATTATCTGATACTACTGCTACATCTTCTCTCTATAAAAATAATAATAAAATTATTAAAGTAAATCATAGAATCAATGGATTTGAAGATACTGGTAAATCATATGTAAGTTTTAAAAATTCAAATAGTTTTGGTGGTTTTGATAGTTCGCAAATTAATAACGTATTGTATCAAGTTACAAACACAGGAACCAATTCATACAATATTGTTGCTAGTACATTAGCATCATCAAATGCGTTTGGAGGAGGATCTAAAGTTCTTGCTTCTTATAATAAAAAATATGAAAAACTTTTTGCTCAATTAGAGTTCTTAAATTTTGCAGAAACAAAAATAAATGCTGAAGTAAAAACTACCAATATTTTACCAATTGATGTTGATGTAATTAATTATCAATCATATAGTCAAAGTGACTACGAAAAAACTTTCTTGAATGAAGAACATTTCTTCAACAACCAAAAGGTTGTTTGTTCACGCATCAATGAATTAAAGAATTTGACCACATCTTCTAAAAATTCTTTACAATACAAATTATCTTTATCTTCTACAAAATCATATCTTTCTCCAGTTGTTGATTTGAGATCTGCAAATGTAATTTTAGTTAATAATGAAGTTGAGAAATGTGAGGGTAAAGAAGATAGATATGGTAGAAGAGATCAATTACTTCAGTTCTATCCAGTTTACAAATTTACGGTTAATGGAACAAATGTTAATAATATCAACGCTGGAGATGCTGCAAACGTAAAATTAATTTCTGGTAATACATCTCAAGCGCAAGCTGCTATTGTCAAGTTTGATTCTACAACTGCTGAGCTTTATGTTAAAATGTTAACAGATACATTATTTACGCCAAGTGAATCATTAACATTTGCTTCACAACCATCATTAACTGGATTAACTATTGCTTCATCTGGATTAACTGATGTAACATTTAATATTCAAGCAAATTCAACTGTGACATCTGTAGATAAAACAGACACTACAAAATCTTATGATAATTTAATTAACGGTAAAGTGATTTCTTGGGATTCCAAGAAAAAAGTGTTACGAGTTGCTTGTAATAAGCAACCTATTAATGATAATTATATTTCTGCATCTTCTGTTGGTTCTGATTATGCTCGCATTTCTATTGCTAGTAATACAGGTTCTCAAGGAAAAGATATTTTTAGAGTTGGTGATCTAGTTGGTTATGAAAATCAATCCACTGATACTAAGTCGTTCTTAGAAGTAAAGAGCGTATCTTATGCAGATGGAGTACTATTTGTACCAGAAACTAATAATAATAGTTCTTCTTTAGCAAAATATCTTACCAAAGAAATAACTTTAGAAACTGCTGCTACATCAATTGATGTAAGATTAACTGCCAATATTTTTGAAGTAGATGATGTTCAAGTATTATATCGTGTGAATTATGCTACATCACAATATAATTTTGATGATTTATCATGGGAATTATTTAATGGCACAGGAAAACCAGATGTAGAAGTAATTCCATCTACCGATAATCTTATTGCTGGTTATATTGAAAATCAAAAAGCATATAAAGAATATAAGTATTCTGTAAATAATTTACAAGAATTTACTTCTTTTGCTGTGAAAATTGTAATGAGATCTTCAAATCCAGTATTTGTTCCTAAGATTCAGGATATTCGTGTTGTTGCTTCTTTCTGATAATGGATTATTCAAAAATTATAGAGCATGACAATCTAGTTAGAGATAACTCGACTGGAGCGGTTATAAATACTGATAAAAGTACATTTGAAGATATAAAAAGGATTCGTAGTAGTAATTGTTCCGTCAAACAATTGCAGACAGATCTTGAAAGCTTAAAGCATGAATTGTCAGACATAAAAAATCTTCTAAGAGAATTAATAAGACATGGCGGTTAGAGAAGTATTAAAAACGTATACGTTTGAACAGCAACGTCAAGAAATTAATAATCTATCCAGCGATGTTGGAGATGCTAGTTCTCTTACGACCACATCAAAGGTACTGACACAAGCAATTAATGATATTGTTAGTGGTTCTCAACAGTTAGTTAATGCAACACTAACAGGAGATTTAACAATTCAAGGTGGAGACATTTATCTACAAGATGCAGCAACTGATGTTTTTATAAGAGATAATGTTCTTAATGCTCTTTTAATAACAGAAGGAGCAAATCCATATATTAGTGTAGATACTATTAATGGTTCGGAACTTGTAACCATTCACAAAAATGCATTGATTGGTGGAGATCTAACTGTTAATGGCGATATTACTTTTAGAGCTGGTCAAGGATCTGCAGGATCAATTACTCTAGGTGATGGTAATACAGATAATATTGTATTTGGTGCTGATGTAAATTCCAGTATTGTTCCAAACACAAACAATCTTTATAATTTAGGTTCATCTTCTCAGATTTGGTCTAGTATTTTTCTATCCACTATTTCTGGTGGAACAAATGCAGATATTACTATTGATCCTAATGGCACTGGAGATTTTATTTTTAAAGGTGGAGTAGGTCAGAACTTTATTATTAATGATGGTACTGTAGAAAAATTTAGAATTGAAAGTGAAACTGGAAATGTTTTCTTCAGTGGTCCTATTAATGTTCCTGGTGGTATTGCTTTACAAGATAATACCACAAACGCATTTACAATTACTGAAGGAACAAATCCATATTTTACAATTGACACTGTAGATAACGCAGAAAAAGTTACTGTACACAAAAACTTAGATGTTCTTGGCGATCTCTATGTTGCTGGAAATGTAACTAGTATTAATTCAACTACAGTTACTGTAGATGACAAAAACTTAGAACTTGGTTCTGTAGCAACTCCAACAGATATTACAGCCGATGGTGGCGGTATTACATTAAAAGCTGCTCAAGATAAAACGATTAAGTGGTTGCAATCTACTAATTCCTGGGAATTTAATGTTCCTACAAGAATTGAAGATGGTTTAAAAATTTCCCAAAATGCAATTACAAATACTAATTCTACTGCTTCCGACATTACAATTACTCCAGGAACAGATAGAGTAGTCATTTTAGATACTCGTTCTGGTTTTGTTGTGCCAAAAGGAACTACTGCACAAAGACCAACAACTCCTATTGCTACGGATGGTCTTGTCAGATTTAATACAACTACCAATGAACTAGAAAGTTTTATTGGAAACGAATATGTTTCTATCACTGATCAATTTAGATTTGGTATTACTACACCATCTTCATCATTAGGAAATAATGGAGATTTCTATTACGATAAAGTTCGCCAAGAATTTTACGGTCCTAAAGAAGGTGGATCTTGGCCTGCACCCGTTTGCTTAAAAGAAGATAAGTTAGATAATGTAATCTATGTTTCTAAAAATGGAAGTGATACTCTTTATGATGGATCAACTCCTGCAAAAGCATTCAAAACTATCAAGAAAGCATCAGAAGCAGCAAGGGCAACTACAGGAAATACTACAATCAAAGTTGCATCTGGTGATTACTTTGAGGACAACCCCATTTATTTGCCAAAAGGAACTACTCTAATTGGCGATAACTTGCGTGAAACATTAATTAGACCACTAAATCATGGTGTAGACATGTTCTGGGTAACTAGCGGTTGCTATATTGCTCAGTTGGTTATGCGTGATAATTATGGTGATCCCAGCAATCCATCGGATGCTCTGCGTGGTTTAGGGACATTAAATGCTGGGGTGAATCCTTATATTAGTTCCACAACTTCTACATTTAATCTATTTCCTGGTCATAGTTTAAAAGATATAAGCGGAATCTACAAAGATGGTGCAAATATTCTTCAATATAGAAGAACAAACTTAATTACGTATGCATATTCACAATTAGTTGCTGGATATCCATCACTTGCCATTCCAGCAACTAATTTTACTGGTACTCTAATATCAGGTAGTCCTATAGTTACTGGTGTCAGCAGCACAGTAGGTTTAGAAGTTAGCGATGTTGTAACTGGCACTAATATTACTCCAGGAACTACTATTCTCTCAATCGACAGCACATCACAAATTACATTATCTGCTCCAGCAATCGCAGGAGAAAGTGGAGCTGCGTTAAGTGTTCCTGGTGATGGCAAGTGTAAGAGAGATTTAGGATTAATTTTAGATGCTATTATTCATGACTTAAAAGTTGGCGGTAATGTAAAATCTATTTTGGCAGGTGAATCATATAGAGATGCGAATGGTAACCTACAGTATATTACAACTGAGTTCATTGAGACGAAGTACGCTATCGATCAATTAAGATTGGCAGCAAGACAAGATGTTGCCGATGCTTCTATTATCACTGAACCAGGATTTACAACTCAATTTCCTGCAGTAACTGTTGGTGATTGCACCAATGTTCAAACCAATATTGACAACTTATTCGGTATTATTGTTTCTATTCTAGATGGAGCAGATAGTCCACAGTTTAATCCAGGTCCAGGTTATCTTTTAGTAGACCAAGAGTGGATGAGAGTAGATGATATTACTAATAATGTTGTTACTGTATCTACTAATGGAAGAGGTGTTCCTAATCCAGTCACAGGTGCGTCTTCAGTCGCAGCAGAGCATCCAAATGGTGCTGTAGTTACTCAAGGTGGCAGAATTTTTAGATATGCAGTTTCTTATCCAGATCAAGGCGGTATTAAGGGATCGGGAAGAATTACTTTACAGTCATCAACTTCAGTTGTTCAGGGTACAAATACTAAATTCTCTTCACAAGTTTTTGCTGGTGGATCTATTAAAGTAGGTAATACTTCTTATGTTATTTTATCAGTACAATCAGACACCCAATTAACACTTGCTACTGTTCCTTCATCATCGATCTCGTTAACAATTTATAAATTTATTCCACCAAAAGAAAGAATTTTCTTATCTCCATATGTTCAAAACTGCTCTGTAATTTCTGTCTTAGGAGAAACATCATATAATAGCACAACTAAAGCATATGATGCTACCAAAACAAGGGCTGGTGGATTATTGATTGATGGTGCCAATCTTCTATCTGATACCCCACTTAGATCAATGGTTGCCGATGCATTTACTCAGGTTGTTTTCAATTCCGTTGGTTTCCACCTCAAGAATGATGCATATGCACAGTTGGTATCTGTGTTTGAAATTTTTGAGGATGTAGGCGTTCTTTGTGAATCTGGAGGTTATGCTTCTGTTACTAACTCAGCTACAAACTTTGGCAACGAAGGTCTAAAAGCGATTGGATTCAGTCCTGTAGCACTTCCATTCTATGCTAATGGTAGAGTTGCTGGTATCACCAACATTACAAAAACTTCTTTTGCTACTACTGCATCTGCAATTATCGGAACAAGTTTTAGTTCGGTATTGAGTGGAGCAAAAACTAGAGTTACCGTTAGAGTTTCTGCTAATGATATTAGTAAATTTGAAAGAGGACAAATTATTAGTATCACTGGACACACAGCAACTCCAAATATCAATGGTACTGGTATAGAAATCGAAACGGTTAAATTCAGTGATAACTATTTCACATTTATTTTAAACACCGCATTCCTGCCACAATATGCTCCTCCTTATGCTGGCGGAACATCTGGTAATGTTGTTATTACAAGTGGTTCTACTTATACCAAAGTTACCGCAATTAACTTCCAAAAGGCACCACTTGCAAACCAGATTGTAAAAATTGATCAGTTAGCTCCAACTCCAGATGGAGAATATATTGTTGATGAAGTATTTGTTTTTTCTCCTCCAGATCAAGGAAACACTTGCGAATTTAGTTTAGTACAGAAAGTTCCTAATGCAGACATCGGTTTAGTTCCTAATAATGCTGCTTGTGAATTGCGTACTCCTTCCAGTGTTAACAGTTCTGGTCATACTTTTGAATATGTTGGTTCTGGAACTAACTACATGGCTCTCCCCACAAATGGTGGTAGAGCAATTGCATCAAAACAAAGTGTTGAAATTAATTCTGGTAAGTGTTATGTTTCTGCGACTGATCAGGATGGTAACTTTACAGTAGGTCCAAACTTTAATGTTGACCTAAGAACTGGTAAAGCAACATTTACGGGTGCTGTTGCTATTGGTATCCTTGATTCATTACAACTCAAAGGATCTCCTGGTACACCTATTTTTGCATTCTCAACAAATACAGATTTGGGTGGATCTGCTGGTAGATCTGATACCGTTCTTCCTACTCAAAAAGCAGTCAGAGATTTTATAGTAGATAAAGTCGGTAACTTCTTTGACTTAGATGTTGGTACTGTATCGCAACCTGGCGTTGTTGTTCAGTTAGATGGTACTGGTAAAATCAATAGAGACCAAATTCCACCCCAAGAACCATTCAATGTTTATGTTGTTGACACAGATGCAGAGCGTCTAGTAGATGCAATTCCAACATTATCTAAAACTGTTGTTTCTCATACTATTGGAAGTAATGTAATAACTATCAATAACTTGGTAGGAGTTGCTGTTGGTTATGCTGTAACTGGAACAAATGTTCCTCCCAACGGATTAGTTGATGCAAAAATAGTATCTTTTGACACTCAAAATAATACTATTACTCTTGATGTTCCTGGTGCTAATTTTACTTCACAAATTACAGGGACAATTACAATTAAGAATGCAACTCCTTTAAAAGTTGGTGACTTCGTTGTACAAACAAATACTTCTAATCCACCTTCAAGATCATATATTCTCGCAAATCTACCAGCAACAGTAAATAACAACTGGCAGGTTATTTCATCAGAACAAGTTGATGCAAGTCAGATTGTTTCTGGTATTGTATCTCCTTCACGCTTGGGTACAAGGATCTCTAACGAGAATACTTTCCTTTCTGGTCTCAGTAAGTATGTTCCTCTTCCAAGAGGTGTTAGAGCGGTTCCTAACAGCATTTCAGGAACAAGTATTGTTACTCTTGGTAGTGATGGACCAATTTCAGTAAAAAGAACTGGCAGTTCTGTAAATATTTCTTCTGCCTTCTATACTAGTGGCGGTAGTCCTACCTTTACTTTCAATACATCAACTAATCATGGATTAGTTAATGGAAATTATGTTGAAGTTGATGGAGTATCTCCAGGATCATACAATGGTTATTATCAAGTTACCGTAATTGACGGAGACACATTTACTGTTCCAGCTGCGGTTAATCCTGGTGTTTATGTAACAGGAGGAACAGTTACTCAGGGCGAACCATACAGAACTGGTTTCTTAGACCTTGACGTGAATGTGGCTAAATTTGCTTCTGGTCAATCGTCTGGAAGTAGTGAATATGGTGTTGCTAGTTTTGACTACAGCACATTTGAAATGCTTTCGTCTACTGGGTATTCAGTTACTCTAAGGGACAAAGGCGTAGCACTATCCAAGATTGAGAATATTGGTCCTCGTTCTATACTTGGTAATACTTTCTACACAGAACAGAATGTTGCTGAAGTACCCCTAAGAGGATTTGCTGCAGAAATTTTTGAATATGAAACTACTCCAAATGTAAGTGGATTGTGGGAAATTCAAGAACTAGTAACTAATAGAACTTTGGGAGAAAGACCACAACTTCAAATGGTTGTTGGACAATCGATTAAATTCATTATGAAAGCTCAGAACGCTGGGCATCCGATGTTTATTACTACAGTTCCAGGTCAAACAGGAACTTTAGCAAATCCACCTGCTTCTGTTTATAATACTGGTATTACTAAATTTGTAAGTAGTGTTCAGAGTAATGGTTCTGGTGTAGAAGTTGGAGAGCTAGTAGTTACAGTAACTCAAGATACACCATCTATCTTATATTATCAAGATGGTTCGGATTCAACTAACTATGGTGTTATTAATATCACCAATTTTAGAGGATATAGTGTAAATGTTTCACAAACATTCTCAACTATTACACCAGTTGTAATTGATACTTTCTCAGCAAAAGATATTTACACAGCAAAATATCTTCTACAAATTCACAATAAGTATGTTGGTCCTACTAATGTACAAAATCAGGAAACAAAATATTTACATTCAACAGAACTCATGATTGTTCATGATGGTGTAGATGTGATGATTAGTGAATATGGTACTCTATGGACAAAGAATTTGGGAGAATTTACAGCAACTCTTTCAAATAACATCGTGTCAGTTACATATACACCAACTCCTGTAAATGGTGTTCCTGCTGGAAATCCTGGTGGTTATTGGAGTGGAGTTACTGATGTTATTTCTAACACTGTCAGATTAAGCAGAGATTTCTTAACATAAATAATGCGTATCGTAATTCTTTGATCACTTATGAATGCTGAAACTTTAAGGACCAATTTTAACAATCAACTAAAAGAAACTGAAGGTCAGATCGCTAAACTAAAAGGCGAACTAGAAAAACTAGAAGAGTACAAACTAAAGTTACAAGGTGGATTAGAAACTTTAGAATTGTTGGCTGCTCAAGAAGGCGAAGAAGAAGCGACGCCTGCAGCAGAGTAAAAAAAATAGACCCCTTGCGGGGTCTTTTTTTATCGGTTGAAATAACCTCTCGGGAATAGTTGCCCGAATCGTGGTCTGCGTCCAGTAAGAATTCCAGGAACCGCAGTTCTATTTCCAGTAACGCTAAAAGCATCCAAATTAGCAATATTATAATTCAAGGAAAAAGATATATTATTTGATACTCTAGTGACTGAAGAAAATACAGGATTAATAAATCCTGTTGATGTTGTCTGTTTAAAAGCAATTGATTGATTTGAAAATGTTTCTGCAGTTGTTGGTTGTAATCCAGTTAAAGTGATGTCTGCCATTAGGTTGTCCTCGCTGCAAATACCATGCCAATGGAAGAATTATTATTAATATTGTCAAGACCATTTTGTGACGTTTGGTATCCAGCAATTATGACTTCATAAATTTCTGATGGACTTACTGTAATTGTATCTCCTGGTCTAAATTCTGTTAATCCAGGACTTGTTGAAACTTGTAATAAAATATAATCATCTGGAATATAATATGGACATGGCATTAGTTGATTTGAAATCGGTATACCTTTCATTGGTTTATAGTAATTTGCAGATGAAGATACTGATTTTAATCTATCTGCATAATTTAAAGAAGAAACTGCATTAGTAGCAATATCATATGTAGAATTTCTATAATATGTTATTACTTGTCCATCTTCCGTATTGTAGTAATCACCACTATTGGGATAATTATATGTGTCAATATTAGATTGATATATTGATGCTGGGAAAACGACACCTGATGTTGATGTATTTCTCAAATAACCAAAATTTGCTTCTCTTCCTAAAGAATAATTAGCAAGAGATGATCCTTCATATTGAGAGTAATTCCATTTAGAAGCAACTCTGTGATAAGTAATAATTCCTCTGCTTGTAGTTCCATACTGAGTATATCCCCCATTCCACACATGATTTAAATCCCATATATTTGAACCAAAATTTGGTCCTTTATGTATAGAAAATGTTGCAAATGGAACTATTACATTATTAATTGTTTGTGTAAATTGAATTACTGCAAAATTAGTATCTTGTGGTGATTGTGCTCTATATAATCTAATTGACAATGGATATGCAGTAGGAGTAGAAGTTGTTGCATAATCTAAATATGTAACATTATTATCAGTATTTGTAATAGTATTGCCATAGTTACCAATATCTTGGTAATCTAAACCTCTGTCACCTCCATATAGTCCATATTCATAATTTCCACTATCACTTACAGAATTCGTTCCCAATACATTTAAGTTACACCAAATTGGACCAGAATTTAAATACATTCTATAATTATTGCTATTAGAGAGACCAATTCCGTAATAAGTAGTTCCAAAAGTTTTAGTATTATCATTAACTATTTTTACTACTCCAAAGTATCCCTGAGGATGTTTTTGATACATGGAGCTGCCAGAACCAAAATTCGTTGTTAAAATACTAGCAACACCTGTACCATTTGTTTGTTGATTAGTGGTTGCACTATTTACACCAAATACAATATCATTAGTTGTATCAGTACCACCAATTGCTGAACCTGGAATAGTAAATGAATCGTTTGCTGACCACCCAGATCCAATACTTACGATATTAACTCCTGCTATTTTTCCCCTATCGCCGTAGTTGTCAGGAAAACGATATACACGTAATTTCAATGACGATCTCCCACCAGAAGCAGGAACTGTGTATTTCCAATATGGAAAATTAACACTATAATTATTATTGTTTACTGATGGTAAAATTCTGATAAATCCCCTCATGGTAGGATTAGCAGAATTTCCATAACCATATGATCTAGTACCAGGATCTCCAGATCCAGCAACATCTTGAACATTTGGGTTTTCTGTTTCTGTTTGTGCCCATCCCCTTACTTGCCATGTAACAGAAGAAGTTCCTTGACCTGTTGGAAATACTTGATATGATTGTGATTCGTAGTTTGTAGTGTTTAATACTCTATTTGCTGCATATCCTGTTGAAGGACTATCAATTAAAAAGAAATTACCTCCACTCGTGGTATCATTAATCGTAAAATTAAGAATATCTCCCATCTCCACATCAATTTGATAATTATTATATAAAACATTAAATGCTCTTCTTAGCGGAATTAGATTCCACGATCCACTAGTAGCAGTTAAATTTATAGCAATTCCATTAGTAGCATCATCTAAAGTTGCTGCTAATTTAATGGTGATTGCATCAACTTTAATTGCATAGTATGTTGTGTTATTTACTAAAGGTGTAATACCACCAGACAAACTATCTGGATTCCAAACTACAGGATCTCCAGTTTGTAGTAAATGATTTGTTAATGTTAACGTATCATTAGCAGTACTAACTGAGCTAGTAAACCATTGTTCTAATAAATTGTAAGATGATGTACCATTGTTAGTAACATAAAAATATCTATTAATATTTGATCTTGTTGCAACTGCAGGACCACCGCAATATTTCCAATTTACATCTCCAATACCCAAGAGTCCACTTGCTGTGGTTCTTCCTGGAGGAACACAATAAACAGGTACACCAGCAGTAGAACTACCGCCGTTATAACCCAACTGACTAAATGCAGTTTCTAACGCATCCATTACATGTTGGCGGGTCCAACCAGTGTTTCCGTTATTAACATTAATAACTGATTTAAAAATTGCCATTTTTTATTCTCCGATCTTTAATGCTGTTAGAGTAACTGTAATTGCGGTGGATGAAGTGCTTCTGTTTGTGACAGAAAGATAAATTGTAGTCGTTCTTGGGTTGTCATTATTAAAACCTAAGATTCCAGGACTGATTAATACTGTGTTTGTGACACCATCAGTTCTGATCTCACTAATTACACCAGTACCAGCAAGAGGGTCTTGACCTTCGCTTCTGGTAGCATCAGCATCTCTCGATGCATCATCTGTATAAACACGAACCCATGCTTCTGCAGTGGTAGTAATTTTAAATAACGAATAGGCTTTGTATCCTGTAATATTTAGTTCTGCCGTTGCGTCAGGAGCGAGAGAAGCAGTAGTTCCTGACAAATCTTGAATTGAAGGAACACTCGATGCTACCGAAGCACTGACAACTCCGTTACCATCAATCGTTAAACCAGAACCAATCTTGATACCACCAAGAGTATTTGCTGTTGCAGCTGGTAGAGTGTATGATCCTGTATTAGCATCAAGCACTCCTGTTACTGGATTGATTGATAAGTTTGCACCTACTTTAATACCACCGAGTACAGATGCAGTTGCTATTGGTAATGTATATGCTGCTGGAATTGTTGGTTTATTTAAAATAAAATCAAGCGATGCACTGTTGGTTTGATTCCAATCTGCCTGAACAGGAGCAACACTACCGATTGTAATTCTTTTATTGCCAGAATCCCAATTAACTGTAGTGCCAGCACTTCCCGCAATTTCTACGCTATCTGTTAGTCCTGTACTTGGAACTAAATCGAGGAACGCATTATTGCTTGTTGTGTTTCTTCCTTGGAAGTCATACGTTATAACTGTGCCTCCTCCACCGCCACCACTTACAACTGTGTTAATTACTTTGTTTACACTATCATAAGTATAGGTAACCCCTACTTTACTGCCATTAATTAACATCAATGCTGCAGCATCTTTTGCCATGCCGTCAGTATATTGAGTTACTGTATTTGCAGGTGCTCTAAATGTAATTGTAGTTGCATTGGTTCTTTCAATCTGTAATCCGTCAGCACCAGCAAAAGTAATATCGGTATTTGTGGTAGCAACACCAATTTCTTGCAATCTTAATTTTACTTGGTTACCAGTTGCAGTTTCTGTACTAAAATTATAAACTCTACCCGATAAAGTTAATTCATTGCTGTTTCTGGATATTGTAATACCAGAAGTTGCTCTAATAGTAATGTCACTCGTAGCACCACCAGAAGCAGATAATCTAATATTTTTTCTTTCTGCATTTTGCTGTGTTGTTCCTGCAGTGTAATCTTGTACAGATGTTGAGTATGTCTGCTGAAAGTTTCCAATCAGCGTCTGAAGATCAGATGATGTTGAACTGGTTGTAGTAACAATTCTCTGGTTTGTCCAACTACTATTGTGAGAATAATATAAAGCACCTCCAGATTCAGAATATGCTATAGCACCAGCATTTACGGAAGCAGTTGGAAACTCTGCTATAGATCCATAATAAAAAGGAATTAAGTTAGATACTCTAGGGGCAGTAATTTTCCCATCATCACCTATAATTACTAACGAATCTTGAACTTCTAGTCCATTTGATCCATTAAATCTTGCAATTGCTTTGTCGGTAGAAGTAACAGGACCAATCATGGTTCCGCTACCACCACCGCCGCCAGATCCGCCAGCAGATGCTGGTGCCCATTGAGTTCCATCCCAGCGAAGAATGTTTCCTGTTACTGGAGTTGCCGTAGAAACATTACTAAGATTTTGCAATAAAGATGGAATTGTTGGTTTGCCAGTAAGATCCGCATATGCGCCACTAAACAATGTTGGTTTGTTTAAAATAGCAGCAACACCAGTAACAGCATTCCAATCAGATGAAACTTGTGCTGCTGGAATCGTAGGACGATTTAAAAGATTATTATAGTTATTGTAGTCAGTAGGAACAGGAATATTAAAATAAGTATTACCATCATTTGTAAATTCCCATCTGTCATTAGATTCATTCCAGCGAATTTCTGTGTCTAGTGATGATCCTCTATTAACTACTACATTAGCATTTGATGTTGGTTGTCCTACAACATTATCATTCAGAACAATTTGACTATTTTGAATATTCAGAGTTGTTAGATTATTAGTTGTAATAGTACCAGATACATTTAAGTTTCCAGTAATTGTCGCATTGCTAAATGTAGGTGAACTATTTTCTGATATAAAACTAATTGTTGACCACGTAGCACCTGCTCCAGTGCTTGTCAAGTATTGTCCAGCAACTCCAGTAGATCCATTAATTATTAAAGAACCAGTGCTCAATCCATTTGGAAATGATGGAGCTCCAGTTCCAGCAAGATTCGTAATAGTGTTTGTTAAGGTGCTGGCAGAAGAAACACCCGTATTAACAACTAATGATGAAAATGCCTCTGCTGCATTTTTTACTGCATAACCAGTAAGTAGTGGTGGAGTGTAAGTAAGGACTCCAGATGTGCTGTCGTATGATAACGCTCCAGATCCAGATGCACCTTGCGTGGTAATACTTAAACTAGGTGGGGTTGATCCTCCTCCACCTCCACCAGTTGCTGTTGCATTGACTCTTCCATTTGTTGCATCATAAGCAAAACTAATGCCACTGTGGTATCCGTTTACAAACAGATTTGCAGCAATTTTTTCAACGGTTGACCAAGGAAATTGGTTTGGTGATGGCATTATATTTCCCTATATTTTTCCTAATAGATATTTATGTTTTCGGATTTTTTTTCTTATAAATAAACATAGAAAAATCTAGCGGAAGGGGAGAGTGAACCTTCATGGCAACGAATGCTAAGGCGTTCGTCGTTAAAAACGGCGTCGTCGTACAAAATCAGAATAAGTTAGAGTTACAAGAATTATCTGTCAACGGCGACAATTCAGTAGCACTAAGAGCGCCAGCAAACCTTTCCGCTAGTTATACATTGACACTACCATCGGATGATGGAGTAGACAGACAGGTGTTGCAAACGAATGGATCAGGAGATCTTTCGTGGGTAACACCTGTTTTCGTTGAGGATGTTTTGGCATTATCAATCGCGTTAGGATAAAATGGCAACTAATAGTTTTAGATCTAAAGTAAGTGCTGCGGTTGGAACTAGTTTTACTTCTGTATATACTGTACCAGCTAATACTTCTTCAATTATCATTGGTATGAACCTTGCTTGTGTAGCAACTTCTTCGGTCGTTGCCGATGTTCTTATTGATAAAGCAACTGGTGCTGATGCCAATCTAATTAAAAATATTCCCATTCCAACAGGATCTTCTTTTGAAGTATTGTCTGGTCAAAAAATTGTATTGGAAGTGGGAGATCAAGTTAAAGTGAGATGTGATACCGCTGGTGGCATGGATGTATTATTAAGCTTTTTAGAAATTACTAATTAATACGGAGTACCATGCCATACTTAGGTATAAGTCCTACTAGGACAGATAACAGAAAACTTGACACTCCACTACAAAGAGTTGGTGGTGGTGTAGGTTTTAACGGATCAGCAACTCAATTTTATTTGTTAATTGATGGAGAACCAGTTTATCCAGATACTGAACTTCTCCTTCAAGCAGTGTTAAATGGTGGTCAACTTAATCCAAAAGTTGATTTTACTATTCAAAGTAATATAATTACTTTTTCAATTGCTCCTTCTTCAGGTGCAATTTTCTTTGGTATTTTGGGAGATAGAATTTCTCTTAATAAACCAGGAACCGATACTGTAACTACAGAAACAATTAAAGATGGAGCAGTAACCACTCTCAAAATTGCTGATAATTCTATCACAAGTGATAAAATTGCTCCTGGTACAGTAATTGCTGCAGACGTAGCAGATGGCGCTATTACTACCATTAAACTTGATGGAACTGTTGGAGCAGAAGCAGTATCAACTGCAAAGATCAGAGATCTTAATGTTACTACTGCAAAACTTGCTGATTCTGCAGTAACAAATATTAAAATTGCAGATGCTGCTGTAGATGCACTAAAATTAAAATCAAGTGCTTCTGTTGATGCAGATAGAGCTGTAACAACTAATCATATTCGTGATTTAAATATTACCACTGGTAAATTAGCGGGCAACGCAGTAGATTCATCAAAATTAAAGAGTAGTTCTTTAGTTGATGCAGATAGAGCGGTAACAACTAATCATATTCGTGATTTAAATATCACTACAGAAAAGTTAGCTATTGATTCTGTTACATCAGATAAAATTGCTTCTGGTGCAGTTGGCAATCCAGAGATTGCAAATGGTTCAATTACTCCAGAAAAATTAAATATTACTGTATTAACTGACCCAGCATCTCCCACAGATGGACAGTTAATTTTCAATACTTTCACAAACTCTCCAAAAATTTATAACCAATCTGCAACTAAATGGGAAGAGATTCTTACTCAAAGTACTGCAGGTTCTCTAGTTGGTTGGACATTCCTTGCGGCAATTCCAACTTCAATTTCTGCATTCACTGAAAGAAATACTCAAGTATCCCCCGAAACTATTGTAAAAGATCATGCTTTTAATGATAATCAATTTGTTCCAAAACATGTAATTGTTTCGACAGGTGGAAAAATTTCATCATCAACAAATTTAACTTCTTGGTCTGCAAGGACATCAGGAACTCCAAATAATATTAATTCTGTTTATTGGGGAGGGTCATTCTTTTTTGCAGGTGCAGATGGAAATGTTATTTTAACATCGTCTAATGGTGATACGTGGGCAGCATCTCCTGGTCCTTTCGTGGGAAATGGTGCTAATGTGGTTGCAACTTTCTATGCAAATGGAAAACAATTAGTTGGAACATCTTTAGGGGATATTGCCAATTCATCAGGTGCGTTAAATTTTACTCTAAGAAGTAGTAATTTAAATTCATCTGTAACTTCATTCAGTTACAATAACTCTGTTTATGTTGCTGGTGGTAGTGCTGGTGATATTGTCAGTTCAACTGATACTAATATTTGGACTAGTAGATTGTTTATGGGTGGAGGAAGAAAAGTTTATCTTCAACCATATGGTAGTGGATTCATTGCTGTTATTGACAATCTTTCAAATAATGACGTTACTATTAAAACTTCAACTAATGGTCAAGTGTGGACTGATTTAGTTTTAAATCCAACAAATTTAACTTCTGTAAAAACATTTAAATATTCTTCTGCTACTCAAGCTTATATTATTATGGATAATAATGGTAATACATTAAGATCATCAAATGGTAAAGATTGGGCAATATTTAATCAACCTGTTTTTGAATTTGGAACTAGTTTAAGTGCAGAAAATTTAAATTTTGCTACTGTCGGTTCTACCGAATATTTCTTGGTAATGGGAACAAAAACTGTATCTGGTACACCTAATCCATATTTCGTAACATCAACATTTAATACTGCGACAAATCCACAATTAGAATCTAATAGAAATTATATTGTTGATACATCATATGGTTTAGTATCTGCTACTTTACCATCAAATCCTAATATTGGAGACATTATTAGATTTGCTGATGGAGCAAATACGTGGGCAACATCAAATGCAGTAATTAATGCTAATAATAAATCATTTTTAGTGAGCACTGGAGTAATTGATAATGCATTAATTCTCGATTATTCTGGTTTAAGTATTGATGTAGTATGGACAGGATCGTACTGGAGGGTCTACTAAAATGGCAATTAACTTAAGTAACTTAATAGGTTCAGGAGGTTCTAGTTCTTCAACCTCACTTTATGAATTTCATGGTTTAAAAAGAACTGCAGATGGAATGTTAGTTTATACATTAGAAGATACAAATTCTAATATAGTAATTGATGTTTTTAATGAACCCGTTCAAAATGTTTTTGCTTCCTTAAATGATGATTATGTTGATGCAGTTCCTGCAGGAAGACCAAGAAATAACATCAATGGATTGGGTGATTTAAATATTGCTAACGATAAATATCAACAGTATAGATTTGAAAATAAAAAAGTGAGATATTTTATTGACGATGATGGTTACATGGTCGCAAGACTAAACAATAATTATTCTTACACAGGTCCAAAATAATAGGAAACTAAAATGGCAGATTTCAGATTAGGTAGATTAAAATTTAATTGGAGAGGCAATTGGACTGCTACAACAGCCTATGAGATCGATGATATCGTGAAGTTTGGTGGTAACACATATGTTTGTGTTGTCAACCACACATCTGCCGCATCTGAAGCGGCATTTTATACAAATGATCTTGCGGCATCTCCAACAAGATGGAATGTTCATGTTCCTGGTTACGAAGTAAAAGGAAACTGGGCAGCAACCACATTTTACAAACTAAATGACCTCGTTACTTATGGCAACACCATTTATGTTTGTACAACAGAACACACTTCAGCAAGCACATTCGATGCTACTAAATTCTCAGTTTATCTCGATGGACTGAAGTTTGAAAATAACTGGAGTGATACAACCGAATATCAAAAAGGAGATATTGTTGCTTATGGTGGATATACTTATACCGCCAAAACAATCAATACTAATGTAGTTCCTTCTTCAAGTTCTGCTGATTGGGGTCTCCTAGTCACTGGACTATCCCCAGTGGGAGCATGGAGTGGAGCAACTGCATACAAGCCAGGTGATGTTGCCCAGTATGGTGGTAATCTTTATGTTGCTATTGCTGCTAATACTAACGTAAAACCTACATCAGATGTAACTAAGTGGGTATTCTTCCAAACTGGTCTTAAGTGGAGAGGCACATGGAGTGCGGTTACCGATTATAATGTCGGTGAAATCGTATTTAAGGGTGCTAGTGCTTGGATAAATATCCAAGAATACACCATTGCTAATGGTGGTGCAAGGGATCCTGAACAAGCACCTGCTTTCTGGGAACTATTTGCTCAAGGTGATAATACCACCAATGTTTCTGCTCAAATTGCTGCGGTTAAGGCGGCAGCTCTAACTTATTCGCTAACCTTCGGATTCTAATTTTAAAAGGAGAAATAAACTAAAATGGCAAGAAAATTAGCATTTGACTATACCTTTAATAAAGCTGCCCGTCAGGTCGTATTAAAGGGTAATGTCAACCCTAAGAGATTACTCTTAATCAATAACGCAACCGCTAACACTGTTATCTACAACGTTGGTGACTCTGCTCTTAAAGCAACCAACAATGTATATAATCAAGCAACTGATACAACAACAATTACGCTAAACTATGATACCACTGGAATGAACGACTCTGATGTTCTTCAGATTTTTACTGAAGAAGATGGTGTTGAAATCAAACCAGTTGATACTCTTCTAGACCCAGTATCTAAGTTCCGCGTATCAGAACCAAATACTCTTATTGATACTGACTTTGAATATGGTCTACAAGCAACTAAGTGGGAAACTCTAGAGAGAGTTAATAACATTCCTGGATATTATTCAATCGCTGGAGATACTCCTCTCACTAACGTTGCAGATGTAACTACTAATGGTAGCAGAATCGTAACTGTAACCACAACTTCACCTCACGGATTAACTACAGGTATTCCTATTGATGTTCGTGGTCTTGATAGTGTTACTGCAGAAGGAACGTTCCTTGTACGTAAGACTACGGACTATACTTTTACATACGAAACCAGAACTGTACAACCTGGATCTCCAGCAGTTGCAGTAAGTATTAATACTGCATATGTAACTATTACTACTGGTCGTTTCTATGTTCAAGCACAAATTCCTCTAGATAATACTGCTTCAGTTGATGAAGGTCCAGTTGTAACTGATAATCAATCAGTTAGTACACTATCAGTAACTACTCCATATAAGCATGGATTTAAAGTTGGATCTCCATTCTATCTAACAAATACATTATCTAATAAAAAAATTAACTTTACTGCATCTAGAGTGCCACAAGGTAATGTAGATGATCAAGTTTCTTATGCATTAGATACAGGTACTTTCAACCAGTACGAACCTTTCCATGTAGGAACTTCTCTGAGAGTTATTGCTTCTAGTGCTATTAGCACTACTACTCACACTATTACCATGGAAAATCATGGTTTGGTTACTGGAGATCCTATTACTTTTGTTGGATCTTCTGGAACAGCTCCAAATATTAATAATCTTACTGGTGTTGTATCTCCATATTTTCCAGCTGGTCCTGGCACTTTAGGTTCTTGGAATAATGGAAACGGAACAGATATCTCGTACTTCTATTATGTTCGCGTAATTGACGCAGATACTTTTAGAATTACTTCCAACCCAAGAGATGCTGTTGATGGTGGTGCCTTAATTACATTCTCAAGTGCTGGTAGTGGAAACCATACTTTCTCTTTATTCAATAGCAGAGGATATGAGTTCCAAGCAAACGTTGCTAGTATTCAAACAGCAAGTGGTTATTCTGAAGTAAGAGTTGTATTGAACGGCAGAACAAATAAGCAACTTGGAATTTATCCAGAGCGTCAAATTACATTATCTGATACTGGAATTCCAACTCTAGATGGTTCATATGTAGTTAAGTCTGTGCCATCAACTGCTGGCGGAGCTCCTTTCCCAAATCAAAACTGGAGAGAATCTGATAGTTTCTTTATTATGGAAGGTCCAACGGATAGTTCCAACCGCGCTAATTTTGTAAACCAAACAACAAGTACAACATATAATTTATCATCAACTAGTGCAGCAACAAACACTCTCCTAAGAACGAAATCGTTTGAGAATACTTTCTCACCAACAATTTCTTCTATCTCTGCAGGTGGAGTAATTACTGTTCCAACTATGACAAATCTTGGAGATGGAGATCTACCAACTCGTGTAGGTTCTATCGTAAGATTTACTAATGCAGGAAGCTTGACTGCTAATGGAGCAAACCTCAATACTGCTTCGTTTAATGGTACTGTTTCTAGCAATATTTTAACTTTAACTTCTAATGTTACTGGTGTTCTACAAGTAGGGCAATCAATTTCTGGTGGTACATTACCAGCTGGAACATTCATTACTCAAATTAATGGATTAACAACTGGATCAACTATTGTATTGAATACAACGGCAACAATTGGTACTTCTACAACATTTAGTGTTTCTGGAATTGTCAACTTCTTTATTTCTAATGTATCTTCAACTTCCATCACATTATCATCAACTAATCCAGCAATAGCAACCACTGCAGTTACTATTGGAGGAACCATTGGTTCTGCCACAATTAAAGTGTTCCGCACTGGTGTTCGTATGCAAATGCATGACGGAGCAGTTTCTTGGCAAAACCACCTTCGTGTTGCTGTTCATGATTGGTGTTCGATCACAGGTAAAATGTTTACTCGTGAGTGTGTAAATGGTAATAGAATTTTTATCAGAAATCATGGTTTAAGCACTGGTACTCCTGTTATTTTTGTTGGTGCAGGTAATACTTGGACTACAGGAACAACACCACCTATTGAATCTGCTGCCCAATCTGTTATTTACTTTGTTGAAGCAAATAACAAAGATGAAATTACTCTACGTACAACTCAAACAACTGGTGGAGTTGGTCCATATGGATCTGTAGGTGCAGTGGCAGTTGATTTCCTGACAGCAAATACTTGGTCTGGTGGTGTTTATCAAATTCATCCTGGATTCACAATTAGTGATTTTACTGCTGGCGGCGCATACTCAACCGCTGGATCGGGTCGTGATAGAGCAATTGGCGCGTTCCAAAAATTCCCAGATTACCTAACAGAAAGAGCAGAAATTATTATCAAGAGAGGGGATGGTACAACTCTTCCTGGAGGTGTTTCGGAAACAGTTAGCACATATGGTACGTGGCAAAAATATTATGCAAGAACAATTGTTGCTACCGCTCCTAATACTAACCTAGCTGAATTTTCACTAACATTATCTGAAAATGGTTCTCCAGTACACTTTACATCGTCAGCAACTCCTGGTTCTGGTACTCGTTTTATTGCTTGTAGAATTAGTGAAAATCCATATTCCAATAGTTTCTATCTTCCAAATCATGGTGGTGTTTCTGGTAAGAGAACTGATTATCCTGGAACAAATGCAGTATTCCCAAATATTGATACGGCATATCTTTATAATGGATCTTCTACAGGTGCTCCTGTTAATCCATTATTTGATTACGTTACCGATATTACTGGAGTAAATTGGCCAAGAGTTAGTATGCTTCTATCGCAAGGTAGTGGAACTGCAAACACTCAAGTTAATAACTTGACAAACAGTTCTCGTTATTATATGGTTCCAATCTCAGATGATGTATTTAAACTACAAATATTTGATCCAGCCACTTTACCAACTGGTCAACCAACTGTACAAATTGGTATTAATGCTTCTGCTGCAAGAGCAACCACGTCAACGACTTCTCCTGGACCTCTTGGTACAATGGGTATGAAGTTTACAAGTAGTGCTGTTCCAAATGCAAATGGCAACAGAATTATTCTTCCAATTGAACAGCAAACATTGGTAGAAGGTGATATTGTTCGTTATGAATCTTTAGGTACTACTGATATTGGCAGTGCTTATACAGGCGCTCCAGGTTTAGTTAATGGAAACTTATATACCGTAAGAAATGTAAGTGATTTTGTTCCAATTACTACTAGTGTTTCTACTGCTAACGCAGATAGTGGAACTACAATTGGTACTAATGATGTTGAGCATGATGTAGATGCAACTGTTATCAAGTGTGATACTAACGTTGCGGGATATATTTCCGCTGGAAATACTATTTGGACTGGACCATATCATAATGAGAGAATGCTTGTTATTTCAACGACTGCTGATACTATCACAGTTCAAAGAGGATATGCTGGAACCACAGCAAAAACAATTCCTGCTGGTCTAATTCTTTACAAGATTCATGGTAGTTTCCAACTACAAATTAGAGATTTGGCAACTCCAAGAAGATTTACTGGTACATTTGGTACGGCAAGCACCAGCACAGAATATTGGAATATTAATAATCATGGTTTGAGAATTGGGGAGACGGTATTCATCACTGAAGTACCATCTGGAGGTTCTCCATCTATCACAAATACAATTACTAATACCACAATTACTACTGCTTCACCTGCAGCTGGTCCATTCTATGCGATTGTTATTGATGCCAACAACTTCCAGTTAGCACATTCTAGAGCTGCTGCTTTTGCTGGTTTCCCACTCAATATCACTTCAGCTGGTAGTTCTGGTAACTGGGGATTCACACAATACTATGATTCTGTTCCTCTGGCAACTACTGCTTCTGGCACACATAGTTTAGTCAATGTTTCTTCAACTGGTACAATTGATGGTGGATATGATGCTGCCACAATTCCATCCACAAGCAGAATGACATTCGCTCCAGGAATTAATATTTCTGGAAGAACATTTACGTTCAATCCTAAGAATGCTTGTGATTTAAGAACAGGAACATTCTTCTATCAAGATCATGGTCTAACAACTGGTACTAGAGTTGTATACAACAAAAATGGAAACGTTGCACTTGGTTTTGCTAATAACGTTCACCCACGTCAAGGATACAACGCTCTATATGATCTAAGTATTTCTTCTGTACAACCAAATACTCCTTCTGCTGGATTTGTAACTTATAATTATACCACAACTGGGTTAACATCTTCGCCATTTGATATTGTACCAAACCAAAGTGTTACCGTCAGTGGTGTTCAAGTAAGTGGAAACCCATCAAATGCTTATAACGGTACATTCAAGGTAGTATCTGCTTCTCTTGGGACTGTAGTTGTTGCTAACAGCTATGCTGCAACAGCAACTCCTGGTACTGGAAATGTAGCAGGAACTTACTACGTCATTCGTAGAAACCTCGATATGTTCCAACTAGCTTACACCAAAGCAGATGCTCTTGCTGGTAATGCTATTCAGAACTATTCTGTTCTTGGTGGAGATGGTGGTCACCAACTATCAACTCTACAAGTAACTGGAGAATCACTTGGTAATGGTCTTGCTACTATCGTTGCTAGAGACATTATTGTTAATGGTTCTTCTACTTCTGCCGTATTGGCAGCGTCTGATAGAATTGTGTTAAATGGTCATGGTTTCAACACTGGTGATAGAGTAATTTATCAGGTATGGGGTAACGGAAGACAAATTAATGGTCTTGTTTCAGGAAGACAGTATTTCGTCAATAACTCAGTAAACTCGGTAACTACTCGTGGTGGTGCTCCTAATGCTGGCGCACAACCAAACCAATTCTCACTTCATAATACATGGGTAGGTGCTTACACAAACACTGATCTTGTTGATATTCTTGGCGTTGGAACAAGCACACTTCACCAGTTCAAAGTTACAAACCCAACTCTAAGAGGTACTTCCTTTAAGGGTGATTGGAACTCTTCCGATACTTATTCATATGGTGACGTTGTTCTATTCCGTAACCTTTACTATATGTCAGTTATTGGTGCTACGGCTCCTGGTCAAACATCATTTGTTGGAAATACAGGAAACCAGCCAGTAGCAGATGCTGATGGTAGAGCAAATATTCAATGGATGCTTCTTCCTTCACTTCCTTCATATTCAACTAAGTTCTTAGCTCAATATAGAGGTGGAGATAGCATTAAATTGTCTGGCAAAATGCCAATTAAGACACTTTTATTCTCTGGTGTAGTTGGTCCATCAAATGCTCTAACCTCAACCAGCACT
>Ga0222714_10001023_pt1 | contig 31812 bp, 23 predicted proteins | sample C33_3DmetaG_FD_165048 | JGI IMG/M metagenome (GOLD analysis project Ga0222714, IMG submission 165048) | Estuarine water microbial communities from San Francisco Bay, California, United States - C33_3D | ecosystem: Environmental > Aquatic > Marine > Unclassified | place: USA: California... | reverse complement strand
ATTCGCGCTTTGCAACCATGCGCGCGGCATCCTCGGCGCCTCGCATGGGATTGGTCGCCGCGAGTAACTTCACGTCTCGCGAGAATTCACCTCGCGCGCGCATCGCCGCCAGCTCTCTGAGCACATCCATCGATCCCAAGCCGCCGCCGCCGCCCGAGTCGCCAGACACCGCTAACAACCCCACCTCTCGCGCATCCACGCGCACCGCCTCCAGCGCGCGCACTCGCACGTCATCCAACCCCGCACATCGCCCACCGGCGATGGTCTGCACGATCAATCCACTCGATGTCGCGCGACTTTCCTCCGCGTCCGCCGACGTCGCCAGCCCGCCTCTCGCGTCCTCACCCTTCTCCCGAAAATCCGGATACACCACCCCGCTAAACGCCCCGCTTGACAGCGCAGGCTGCATCACGCGCCACGCCACGTTCGGTGCGCGCTCGCACAGGAAACTCAGCGCGCGTGCGCGCGTCTACCACGCAGCGACACAGACACACAAAGTTAGTTACTGACGCGTCAGCAATCACACAAAACCACCCCTTGGCGCGCGCCTGACGCGAGCGAACGCGGTGCGCGCGCGATCTACGACGCCGTACCATTCGTGGCGATGCTTTCGTCCCGCCCGTCGACACCGCGCGCATCGACGGCGTCGTCGTGTGCGGGTTTCAAGCCCCATGAAGACTGAGAAATATCTTCACAATCGCGCGCTCGACGACGTACGCGCGCACGCACGCACGCACGCACTTACGCACGCACGCGCACGCGCTCTATCGCGTCTGTGCGCACTGGAATCGCATCGATCGCGCCATCGCGATGTTCGCGGCGCGCGCGAGCGCGGGATGTTTGACGCGCGCACAGCCTCGGGTTCGAACCATCCGAGCGGCGGATGCGCGCGCGCGCGCGCGTCCGTGCGCGCATCGCGTCGTCGGCGCGCGCGCGGCGAGCGCGGATGATGGCGGTGCGCCCGCGGCCGGGGCGTCGGCGGCGTCGGGGGCGTCGGGGCGCGGGCGCGTGTCCTGGGACGCGCGCTTGGCTGAACTCTCGACGTTTAAAGCGATGTACGGCACCGTCGAGCTTCCGCGCGAGCTGAATGCGCTGCGGCGATGGTTATCGAGACAACGTTCAGAGCGTCGCGCGGGGCGATTGAGTGATGCGCGGGCGGAGAAGCTCGAAGCGCTCGGGGTGACGTGGGATTTGAGAAAGACGGTGACGAGGCGTCCGAAAGTCGTGGTGACGTTTGACGAACGCGTGCGCGAATTGGCGAAATATTACGCCGCTCATGGTAATGGTAACGTCAAGGCGAGCGAAAATGATGCGTTGGCCAAGTGGGTGAGTCATCAGATTGCGAGTTATCGCGATGGGGGATTGTCGGAGGACAAGTACGACGCGCTGATTTCGCTCGGAGTGAACTTTGATAATCACGACGAGCGCGCGGTGCGCTCTTGGGATGACCGTTTAGCAGAACTCAAGTCGTTCGCACAAGCAAACGGTGGGAGCACGCGTGTACCAGAAGATGACGAACATGCTGGGTTGTACTTTTGGTTGTTAGAACAGCGTCGATCAAAGCGGGATGGGAAACTGAATGTGGAAAAAACTCACAAGCTCGAAGCGCTCGGAGTGACGTGGGAAATCAAACCTCATAATGAGATGCCTTGGGGCACGAGATTTACAGAGCTGGCGCAATTTGTGCGCGCACATGGCGATTTACCATCCAATAAAGACGACCCGACGTTATTTCAATGGGTTCGAGCGCAGCGTAAGCGTTACGCTAGAGGCATGATGGAAGACGACCGCGCCGCACTTCTGGATGGCTTGCCATTGGATCGCGATTGGAAGGTCACCCCCATGTCGGCGTTTGAAAAGAATTTAGCTCGTTTGAAAACGTTCGTCAAGGCGAATGGACACGCAGTCGTGTCCTCGCATGATGATAAAAAGCTCGCGACGTGGTTGCGAAAGCAGCGCATCAAGAAGCAATCTGGCGAGTTGAACAAGAGCAAAATAAACGCATTGGAGGCGTTGGGCGTCCAATGGACCGCCGCACCCGTCATGTTGGATGAAGCGAACGATAACAGTGCCAAGTTGTTCGGAGCGGCGTTTCAAAAAGACGAATCTCAAGAAAAGAAGTCAAAAAAGAAATAGTACCAGTTGTGTGGCGCTATCAAACAATTTTAATTCCGTGTAATAAGAGCTGCGTTGTTTTCTGCAAAGCTAAGTGCTAAATCGATCGCCACCGAAACGTAACGATGACGAACCTCCGAGTGCGGGTGCGGCGCTCGCACCTCCCATTTCCATAGCATGACTCGAGTTCGCGGGAGAAGCGGCGTCATCGCTCAGCGGCGTGACGCGGAATCGGCTACGCGTATCCGCGCGAGACGCTGTGCGCGCTACTTGCGCAGGTCGAGGCGCAGTTTCGCCACAAATACTATCCCGCTTGAACAGCAAAACCAAAAACAAAAGTACGTGCAGTGAAGCGCTGGTATACGATAATCCTGTCAAAGCTAACGATCGATTTGAATCCGTCGACGAGTATACTGTGCCCGACGGAATCGCGTTATCAATCGCCTTGAACTGCGGATGGAACCCTTGTACAAACATCCCTTGCGCAATCATTATCCAAATCATATGAAACGTCGCCCCAATGACGTAGCCATACCACGCACTCACCCCATCCCGTCGAACTGTTCGATTGAGCAGCGTAAATGTCGCCACGATGTAATAAAACAACTGCGCCAGAATCACCGAGAGCAAGTAGTTCCTCAACGCCGCCATGGGATCTTCCAAGCTCGCGTCGACGTATGGAAATACGCGATTTTTCATATACTATTCGCGCGTGCGAGCGCGCATCGGACGCGAAGAACGTGTCAGTCTCGAACACGTAAACGAGCTTTTGTTTTTCAACCCCGCGCGCGCCGTCAACGTGCACGCACACGTACGCACCTTAATCATCAAACCAGAGCATACGATGCACGACACGTTCACGAGGAACAACACGATGTACAGCATCCACGCCGCGCGGTGCTGTGCGCGAAGAAAGACGCGCGTAGGCGCACGAAAAGTGTCAGTCAAAAAAACAAGTGTTCCGGTGCGGCGCGACAAAGGCAACGCGTCTCGCGCCGAGACGATGCGCGAATGACATAGACGTACCGCCGTGAGCGTGCATGAGGGCGAGCATGAGCACGCCATGGCGACCGAGGCGCGCGTGCGCGCGGGACACCGAGGTGCGGTGTGGAGACTTATAGCTGGTGAGAACGCGTTTTTCCATGGTCAAAGAGCGAAATTTTGTGCATTTCAAATGCATGCGGCTCGTGTGTGCGCGCGTGCGAGCTAGGATGGCTAAAGATAATTACAATTGTTGATACGTGGCGCGCGCGTACGCGGCTTCGGTGGCGGCGCGCTGGGCTTGAAGCGCCTCCTGGAATTCCCGGCGCTCGCGTTCGGCGATGACGCGCGCGTCTTGGCTCAGCTCGCGGGATTTCTGCGCCGCCATCGCGGCGTCGCTCTTTGTGTTCACACCGTGCGCCTTTTGTGCTAAAGAATTAATCGTTTGCTCTTCGTCTGTGGTCATGAGATTATTGTACGAAGCTTGAATCATGGCGAAACGTTCGGCGGCGGCGACGCGCGCCGGACCTTCGGGATGTTTGTCGGGGTGCCATTTAACCGCAAGCTTCCTGTACGCACTCTTCACGTCCGCCTTAGAAGTTCCGAGTGGAACTTCAAGACGTTCGTAATCTGCAGCGTGACGCAAATGATATAAACGACGCTCGCGGGCGCGTTTGTCTTTGAGACGCTCGCGGTCCTCCATGCGGCGTTCTCGTTTTTCCTCCGCGGCGCGCTCAAACAACTCCGCAATCAGCTGCTTCGCGTTCGCGCGCTGCGTTTCGCTTCCGTTGAGTGAAATTTTTGTCGTTGTCGGTTCTTTGTTTTCACCATTCGATGACGCGTTGTTCGCGCACTTATTCGAGGATTTCGTCGCCAATACGTCATCCTCTTCTGAATCCTCAGCCGATTCCTCGCCTACGACGCCTACGACGCTCGACGATATAGCATCAAGCATCTTTTGCGTTAGCGCTCGCGCCGCCGCAGTGGCGCCTTCCAAATCCGCGCCGCTAAATCCTACCCTCATCGCCTCATCCGTCTTCAACACTTGCACTTGACATCCGCTCTTCTTCGCCACAGCCTTGACATTTTCGCCACCCGCGCCGATGAGCAACTTGACCTTATTCGATGGAATCTCGATAATCTCATCCGGAACATCCTCCTCATCGACGTCGCGCAATGCATCGAGATCTTTTCTGGGTTTGACGACTTCACCGCGCGCCTTGGCGTCGGCTATTTCCATCGCTCGACGACGTTTCCGCTCGAGCGCCTCCGCCGCTTCCCGCGCCGCTTTCGCCGCCACCTCGGGCTCAACTTCACGCGCCATGAACGCGTCCAGCGGATCGACGCCAGGAATATCATCATCATCCGCACCCTTCGCGGGCGCCGATGCCTCGGTGTTACGTTTCTTAACGCCGAGTAACGCGCGAGCGGCGTCCAACCGTCGACGCTTCGCCATCTCCCCTTCGAGCGCATTCACCACGCGCTCGCCCTCACCACCGTCGTCGCTCTTCGACGCCGACCGCGAACGACGACGCCGGTGATGCGCATCCATCGCCTCGTCGTCGTCTCGCCGCCGCCGCTCGCGAGACCGCGACCGAGAACGTCGACGCCTGGACACATCATCGTCATCAGAATCGGCTCGCCAACCGTAACGCCGTCGCGCATCGCGACTTCGACTGCGACTGCGACTGCGACTGCGGCGTCGTCGCACCGGCGATCGATCGCGCGAATCGCGCCGGTGCGCCGACCGTGGCCGCCGCGCCGGCGACCGCGACCGCGAACGACGGCGCATGCGCGTCACCCAGTGGCGCCATTCAAAGCCGCTCGACGACGTCGACGTTGACGCGCACCGCTCGCGAACGCGCACGGCGACGAGCCACGCGCGTGTTTTAAACGCTTTCGCGCGCGGACGGCGGCGCGGACGACGACGGCGCGGCGCGTGCGGCGGCGAACAAGGGACGACGCCGCCGCCACTGTGTGAGCCGCCGCCGCCCCAAAAACGCGTCGAGAGCGCGGTGCGTGCGACGTGCGGCGCATCCTGAGCGGCGCGAAACGCACGGAAGATGTCGAAATGTGATTTACTCACGCTGCAAAGCGCGCTGAAGAAGGACCCGGAAGGGTACGAGGAGGATTTTATGTTGCAGCTGAGGCATTACGAGGCGTTGCGGGGGTTGTTCGCGTTGAAGCCTTCGAAGGATCATAAGGAGTTTAGCGATCTCGTGTCGTTCATTGCACACGCGTCTATGGTGTACAAGGATGCGACGAAGGGGTTTCCGGATGGAGTGGTGGAGTTGCTTGAGAGGCATTATGCGATTCTGGACCCGGCGTTGCGGAAGAATTTGACGAGCGCGTTGATTTTGTTGAGAAATAAGGGCGTGATTGGCGTCGAGGTGACGTTGCCGTTGTTTTTTAAGTTGTTTAAAGTGAAGGATAAGCAACTGAGAATTATGATGTTTAAGCACATTGTGACGGATGCCAAGGCGGCGAATAAAAATAAAGTGAACGATAAGTATAATCGTACGGTGCAGTCGTTTTTGCACGCCGCGGTAAAGGATGAGAACGAGGCGGCGGCCAAGAAGGCATTGGCGGTACTCACGGAAATGTACAGAAGGAATATTTGGACCGACGCTAAGACGGTAAATTTAGTCGTCGAGGCGTGTAGACATCCGTCGCAAAAGATTTTAATCGCGGCGTTGAAATTCTTTGAGGGCCAGGACGAAGCCGCCGAGGCGGCGGCTATGGAGGGTGACGAGAGCGATGACGACGCAGATCCAGCCGATAGAGAAGCGTCGATGAAATCGCGTACGCAAGTTTCAAAGGAGGATGTTTTTAAAGCGTATAAGACGGTACGTGAGCGTTTTACTGTTCTTCTGTGTGTGTGTTTCTTTTGACAAAAGCGAAGCCGATGATGTTTACAATATATTTGCTACTCTCGAGGTTTGACAGTGACGACACTTAATCACCAAGATCTCTGAGGCTTCGCTGTGTCGATTTTTTTCTCTTACTCTTTTTCTCGCTGTGTGTTTCGACTTTTACTTACAAGGGCACGAACTCACGTACTGACGAGGACAAATTTGTTTTCATTTCACGCGACGACGCAGGGTGTCGCCTCTTCTAAAAAGAAAAAACAGCACAAGCTCAAGCGCACGATAAAAAACATGCAAAGAAAAGAACGTAAGGCGGACAGTGCTGTCGACTCACGATTTGCTGCGATGCAATTGATCAATGACCCGCAAGCGTTTGCTGAATTATTATTCGGTAAGCTTCAGGTTGGGCACATGGCGTACGAAACGAAAATGCTCGTCATTCTCGTCATGTGTCGCATCATCGGCATGCATCAGCTCATCATGCTTAACGTGTACCCGTTTTTGCAGCGATATATTCAGCCCAATCAGAACGAGGTATGCATGCTCAATGGCGCGCGCGCACGAACCCGGTTGATCTCGCGAATGATGACAAACTTTTGGCCGAGGGCATTCCCAACATGACCCATACCAATTGCCTCCGCTTAGTACCTGACGCGATATTTTCCATCTCGTTACCGTCCGCTCACAATTATCAATCATGTACTAACGTTTGTTCGTTTTGTGTCGCACACAGGTGACGAGACTCCTCGCCGCTGCCGCGACGGCGTGCCACGAGCTCGTGCCTCCGGATGCGTTGGAGCCGATGTTGCGCCAACTCGTAAACCAATTCATTCACGACCGCGCGCGACCCGAGGTCGCCGCCGTCGGCTTGAATGCCGTTCGTGAAATTTGTGCGCGGTGTCCTTTGGTGATGAATGAAGATTTACTTCAAGATTTGTCCGAGTACAAGAAGGCGCGCGACAAGCCAGTGTCAAATGCGGCGCGTGGGCTCATCGCGTTGTTCCGCGAGCTCGCGCCTGGTTTATTAGAAAAGAAGGACCGCGGGAAGGGCGCGGATATGACGCGTGGGATCAAGCAGTTTGGTGAAAGCATTGTTGCCGATCGTGTGGATGGAGCTGACCTACTGCAACGCGATATGCTCAAGCGTAAACGCGAGGCAGAGGCAGCCGAGGAGGACAGCGAAGAGGATGAGGATAGCGACGACGATGGTTCTGACGACGAGGACGCCGAAGACTTTAGCGACGAGGGCGAAGAAGGCTCTGATGATGAAGATGAAGAAGACGAAGAAGAGGAAGAGGATGTCAAGGTCACTGGCAAGCGTGGCCGCGAAGAAGATGACGAGGATGTCGATCCGAATGCGAAACGACGCAAGAATGGGAAATTGTCCCTTTCCGAGCTCAAACGTCGCCACAAAGAGCTTATTCAAAAACGTAAGGCAGAAGAAGAAGCCGAGGCGCGTGCCGAGCAAGAGGCCGAAGAAGCCGAGCTCGGCGGTCCAGTTGAACAAGAACGCATCTTGACTGAAGAGGATTTCCGGCGCATCAAGGCGCTGCGCACCGAGCAACAGCTCAACGCCGCGCTCACAAAGGCGGGTGCAAACAAGGCCAGTGAACGTGGTGCGGATGAAATGCGATTACTCATGCGTCGTGCCGACCGTGCGAGCGATCGCCGCGTCAATCCTGACTCTCTTGCGGCGACTGGTCTGCGCAAGGCGCACGATAAGGCGTCGCGTCTCGCCACCGTGCTCGCCGGTCGCGAAGATAACGAATACGGCAGTTCTAAAGAACGCAAGCAAAAGAAAACTGGAGGTTCGAGTAACAAGGAAAAATCTAAAAAGAAGAACTTGCCTTTGGCGGCGCGCGTGCACAAGGCGACGCGCAGACGAAACGCGCCCGTGCAAAAGGGACAGCAACAACGCGGACGAAAAGCGTGGAAGTAGCGAAAGAATTGTAGTGATAGTTTCAAACATTTCTAATTTGTTAGATCTTTCTAGCTTTATAGAGCATCAAGTAGCCCATATGATGATCGCCCCCGCCTTTGAGCGCCAAGACGTCTTCTTCGGTTTTCGGAATTGGCGTTTCGTCGTCAAACTCAGTCCAAGAGCCATCTGCTTGCTTCACCCACGACACGTAGTGACCGCTGTCGGCACTTCGACCCTTGTGCGTTAAAACAGCAATTAAATCGTAAAACCCAGTGAAGCGGGTGCCCTCGAGGGGGTCCACTTCCTTTGTTTCTGGTTCCGTTGACGCGACGACCGCAGTCGCGCCGCTCGACGACGCGTCGGCTGTTTCCACAGCAGCCGCATCGGTCGGCGCCGTACCAGCGTCTTCCATCGGAGTATCCGTTCCAACTGCGTCTAACTCGGCTTTTTTAGCGTTCATACGCTGAAGCGCCTCGTCGTCCTCACGCTTCAATTTCAATTTTCTCGCTGGCTCCAACTCGTTCTTCAGCTCCTCTGTACAGAATTCGTACACATCCAAGACAACTGGAAACGTCACTGCACGCAAGATTTTCGCCTTGGCGCGAATATCCGTCTTGTAATAAAACCGCACGAGCTGTGTGGTGAGATACTCGGGCAGTTTCGAGATGCGCGACGAACCTTCAAAGATGGCATCCGCGCCGAGCGCTTCAGAGCGCAGTTCCCGCGTATCATTCAACGCAATCTTAAACCCTTCCGACACATGATTCACCTCGATAGTGATGTTACACTTGAAAGTAAACTCTTCGCTGTCCTCCACGCGCGTCTCTCCTGTTGCCGCACATTTCAACTCTCGACGAAGACCGACGCCGAATAATCTCTTGACGTCGCCGTCAATCTCAGCGTTGAGCGTCTGCATCACCGCGCTCCAGCACTCCTCGGCATCCTGCTGCATCGGAGCACCTTGGGGACCATGTTGCGCAAATTGCGGGTACATTTGCCGAAGAATATTCAAGAATCGCACCGGCATAACCGTATCTCTCGCGCGAGCCACGTCCGCAAACAGCTCTCGCAGCGCCGTCGTCAACGCTGCCGACCCACTGTGCTGGTCTCGCCCCGGTACGTACGCCTCCAACACCCCTCGCAAGTCTTTCGCCGCATACAAGCACTGCAACACCGAATTCATGTAACACGTATTCCCCAAATTCACCAAACCGGGCGAATAGTTTGCCGTCGTCGCCGCTTCCCGTTCATTCTCGGGTAAATCCTCCACAAACTTCACATCCTCCTTTGGCGCCTCCACCACGGTCGTGCTTCCAAACATCATCAACTTCTTCCCGCGCCGTGCCAAGTCCTCAATCCCGCACGCCCGCATGTCGCTGTCGTCCGCGAGCGGTTTCCCACCCTTGAGCCCGGTGACTTTAATGCGATCCACCGGCACGCCCGTGAGCGAAAACAACTGCGCCTTGAACGCCGCCCCGGGCAAGGTGAGATCCACATCCACCTCGTACGTCTCCTTGCCCCATTTCACCGCGATCGCGCACGTGTGCGACATGGCGCGTGACGTCGATTGATTCTAATCTCGCGTCGCGCTCTAACGTCTTTTCTCGCGCGTGTCCGCGCCCCGACACTCCGCGACGCGCGCCAATGGCGGATGACGACGGCGCGGACGCCGAGCGCGACAACGCGCGTCGTCCCGCGCGAGCGTTCGCGCACGTCGTGCCCGCGCGCGCGTCTACGAGCGCGTGTAGAGATGAGAACGATGGGTCGTTGACTTGGTTGTCAAAATCGCGCCACTTCATCGCGTGTACGCGCGCCGGAAAGCCCACGTACGCGAGGTACGGCGATGCGTATAAACTGTCGGCGTTGTGTGCGGCGCTGTGTGCGCTGTATGACGCCAGCCGTGATCATGGTGATGGGAAGACAACGGATGCAGCGATGGGCGACGGGTTGCGCGCCATCGTCGCTCCGGGACGCGTCGTGGCGTTTCACGCCACCGAGTACATGCTGTACGTCGTGACGAGTTCGATAGAAGGTGAGTGTGAACACACGTTGCACGCACAGTTGGCGCAGTTTAGGCGCGTGATGGAGAGTTTGGTGACGAACGCGGCGTTGGAGCACGCGTTGGCGAGAAATGCGAAATTTGACGTCGGCCGAGCGTTAGAGGCGCGGGCTCACGCGGATGTCGCGCTCGCAACGGCGATTCGTTCGATGAGTTGGGATACGTCGTATGTTTTTAATACGTACCGTACGTTTGCGTTGGCGGCACCGATTCGTCGGTCGTGTATGGAGGCGATTCGGGCGTCGATGACGTTTACGTCGCCATTCGCGGGCGCAGTGTTCTCGAGCGACGGACGTTTGGGAGCATACGCGAAACCGCGAGGCAATCGACCAGTGACGATTGCGGCGAGTGATATGATTGTGTTGATGAATCACGTGCGCGTGATGCGGGAAATCGCGGCAGAATCTTCAAAGGCGAATGAGGAGGAGGCTGACGACGACGATGTCGACGAGGGCGCGTCGTTTGAGCGACTGTGCCTGCCGGCGTTCAATGCCAACGGTTTCATGCACGCATACGTCGCACCGCTCTCGCGCAACACCCCTAGTGTCATCGTGTGCTTCTTAACCGCCAGCGCCGATGCGCGCGCGCAGTGCAAGGCGGCGCGAGAGATGTTGTACAAGAAGCTGGATGAGAACGCGTCGCTCGCCGCCATCGTCGCGGCGAGCGAAAAGACGATGGACGCGTCGACGCTTCCGCCTGAAGCGTTCGGCGGCTTCACCGACGCCCGTGACTCACTCCTCCATTTCGTGTACAACCGCCCAGTGCGCGAACAGCACATATCATCGACATTTAGCGCGTCGCTTGACGTCAAGGATGTCAAGACGCTCGCGCGCGCGTACGCCGCTCTCTACGCCTCGATGAAGGAAACCGACGCCGACGCGTTCAACATCCCACCGAATCTCGTCGGCACTCAGCGCGTTCGTTACGAACAACGCGAAAGATTCAACATCCTATCGTGCGTCGGCGGCGATTTCGAGATTTATTTAACGCTCAAGTCGGACGCGAGCGTCGTCGTCGCCGTCGCGTTGTGCAACCGACTGTGCGTCTACCTTCGCGTCAGCGAGCCCGAGCTCTTCCTCTCCCCAACCTAAGGCAATCAATCGCATAGATGTAGCGCACGTATTGATTATTAAAATTGTGAGTAGTATTAGTGTGCGGTTTCGTCCCGAGCGAACGCGTTACGCAATTCATCGCTTCAATCGCACATTGTGCTCGCGATACGCCCATCATCACATTCAAACCCCATCCGCGGGATACGCTCGCACGTACACTGGCAATTCATACTTCACCCCGCGCTCGTCGTAGCACTCGGACAAATCCTCGGCGCAGCTCGACAGCATCATCGCCAGCGCCGCTCTCGCGCTCGCCGCGCTCTCCTCATCCTGCTTCCCATCGCACGCCTGCCGCAACGCGCCCCAGACTTGCTCATCACCACCATACGTCGCGCACGTGTCCCAGAATGCCGCTCGCGCGCGATCCGCGTCCGCAACCGTGCGCGGAAGAGGCGTCGGTGTTGCACCGTCAGCATTCGATTCGCCCTCGGCATTCGCATCGTAGTGTGCGGGCAGGCGCCATTCGCGGACGAATCGCGCGCTGATGATTTTACGGGATGGACCCTTGGCTGGGGCGCTCGCGGTGCATCCCATGGTGCGCGCGTCGACGGCGGCGTCGCGGTGTCACGGCGCGCGCGAATGATCCGGCGGTTCGGGTCGTTCCCCTGTGATACATCCACGAGTGTACAAAACGGACCGAGTCCCCCTAATTTCTGGTCGGGATTGGTCGATTCGCTGTACGATTTTTCTGGATAACGAGAACGCGATCCGCACATCCGCGCCGCGCACGATATGTTCACGACGACGACGACGACGACGAGCATCGCGAGCACGCGCACGGCGCGCACCGTTTCTTCTTCGTCTTCTTCGCGCACGCGAAGAGCCGCGCACGCGGTCGTCGTTCGCGCATCGTCCGAAGCCGATCGCGAGCTTCGCGAGGGCGAGCTGTCGGTGAAGAAAGGCTTGCTCGGGACGTTCTTAAAGGAGGGACAAGCGGAAGTGACGGCGGAGAAGTACCAAGCGTACCAGGCGGAGATCGCGGCGAGGAAGGCTGAGGCGCAGAAGCGCGCGGCGGAGGCTCGGGCGAATAGAAAGGGGCCGTTTGGGTTGTGGTGAGCGACGCGCGAATGACTGACTGAATGAACGAATGATTACGTCGAGGATGATTAAATACGATGATGATGATGATGTGTTATATTATGAATCACAATGATACATGCGAAAGTGCGTGCGTAAAAGAATGTGGATGAATGCGTGAATGAATTTATTGGCTCATCCGATTTTATGAGGAGAGCGCGTCTTCGCCGGAGGCGTCCTCGCGGCTTCCGGTGAACATCTTGACAGGACACGGAATCCCGAGCGCCGCGCACCCTATATAAATGTTCATCTTTAATCTGTCCACTAAAGCGTCGACGCTATCGAGCGCTGGACGCACGACGACGTCGAATTGTTCGCTCGTGCCCGCCTTTTCTTCGTTGAAGTAGTAGTCGATGACGTATCGCACCTCGCGGCCTTCGCGGTCCACGTACCAATCATGTCGATCGAACGGCCGTTGCCCACCCGTGGCGACGTTAAGCATCGCTAACGGAGATAACTCATCGGGGCGCCCTCGAAAACGCAACAGCATCGGATGCCCGCTGGCGTAACGATGGAGCTTTTCCCACTGCGCGACGCGTCTCCACGTGTCTTCATTCATCGCGTTGTGCACCATGACTACTGAATCTACATCCGCCTCATCCACGTCCTCGGCTTTGTTCTTGCGCACTAGTGCGTTGTAAAACATTTGTGGAGATGGGTAGGTCCACGTGCCGCCCGTGCCGCTCTTTGGAATGGTGCTCGTTTCGCGCGCGGTGCTCAAGTCGCGACGCTGTCCCGGCGCGCGCGCCTGCGCGGGCTCAGTCGGCATGTTATTCCGCGGATCGAGCGCGCTGGCGCCAAACCCAAACCATGACCGGCGTGCGGGTTTTGCATTTGGCGCTTCTGCGCCACCGCCCGCGGCGGCGCCGCTCGTGGGGGTGGCTATTTTAGTGTTGTACACGTTGTACACCCCCAAGTTGCCACGGTACTCTTCAGGCACGGGGCACGACGACGACTCGGCGTTGGACGACGCGTTACGCGCGGCTTCGTACGCGGCGCGACCGCCTTCGCACGGTGGAACGTCTGCGCTGGACGATTTCGATGGTGACGCACCCATGGTGAAGACCCGCCGCTGAGAGTGAGGACGAGGCGAGCGGCGGCGGCGGTTTTGTTTTCAGACTTCTATGGAAAAATTACACGATGGATTTATTGAAATATTCTCATGGTTTTTGCTTTTTGTGAAAGCTATTCCCGCGCTCGCGCCCGCCCAAGCGACGCTTGGCTTTACGTCCCATGGAACCCGCGTTCTTTTCTTGAATCTTGGCAAAGCGTCCGCGACGGACGCGTTCGATGTCCTTGTCGTGGAGGATTTCTTCCGCCAATGATTGCTTTTGATCGCGCTTAGCTAGACGCGCGGAGTAAAAGTCGGCAGCGCCACCGACGACGGTACCGATTTGGAAGTGTGTCGGCAGTTTCGTGGTGTCGGCGTTTTTGTAGAAGCGTTTGGGGTCGTACGCGCCGCGCAACTTTAACATGCGCATCTCTCGGCGAAGTTCTGGCGTGTACTCCACGGCTTTCATGTCGAACCAACCCTTGCCCGCTGTTTGGCGCTCGTTTTTACGAATCTCGCGCTTTATTTTCGTAGGATCTGCAGGGGCGACGAATAATCCAGCACCGTCTTCGAGCAACTTTCGCGTCTCCATGCGACCTTGCGCCTCGGGGTCGCTCGCCTTGAGCTTCGTGCGCTCCTTCTTACGCGTTAGACGCCATCCGTCGGTAGGCAAAGCTTCTAATTTACCCTCGCGTTCGGTCGAAGGTTTGGGTAAGCCGTAATTATTCGGATTCTTCCGCCGCCTTTCTTCCGCCTGCGCCTTGGCTTCGCTCTCTAATGACGGCAGCGGCGCGTCGTAGTGCTTCAATATCGCATCTCTGATCGTATCCATAAGCTCAATATCCTCCTTCGTGGGCGTGTAATCATCTGCCTCGCACCGTTGGCGCAATTTCAGCATATGACAGTGCGTCTCGATGCTCTTCCCGACGTAGAACATCATTCTTTCGTTGAGCACGGCTTCGCCGGGCGCGCGTTCGACGTCTTCGTCCTCGGCGTTTGAGTCCGAATTCGCCCCCTCATCGCTCTCGTCGTCCTCCGAAGACGAGTGCGATTGTGAATCAGAATCAGACGCATCATCACCATCGTCGCTTTCGCTTTCACTGCCACCGTCTTCATCGTCATCGCTCGACCGCGCGTTCGCTTTCGACGCCGAAGCGCGAATACGAGCCGCCAACGCGTCGTTCACCTCCTCATCATCATCATCGTCCTCGCTTTCCGACACCTCGGACGATGGCGATTCCGACGCAACGCCATCTTCTTTGCCAACATCTTCTAATGCGTCCTCCTCCTCTTCCTCGTCCTCCTCGTCGTCCTCCTCGTTCTCGTCGGCGTCGGTCGCCGCGCCCTCGCGCCTTCGCGCCTCCATCAAACGCTCAACCAACACCGCCTTCAACCCTTTCGTGTCGAGCCCGAGCGCAGTCAACGCCGCGCGCAAATCCACCACCTTCATCGCGCGCACGTCATCGTCCATGTCCGACATCGCGCGTCACCGCACGACCGCACACAAAAGTAACACGAGACTGGCGGCGGCTGATTCAACGACACGCAACGACGAGACACGTACGAGCCGACGCGAGGCTCGCCGCGTCCGCGCCGCGACGCGATGCGCGCTGTGCGTTGACACCGAACGCGCCGCGCCGGGCGCGTCGCGGCGCGATGAAAACTCGCGCGAAACGAAATGGCGCCGTCACTCAGCGGCGCACGAAAAAAAAGTGATGATGATGAGAGCATCGTCGGTATCCGCGTCGTGGGCATCGCTGCGCGCATCGCGCGATGGACGAGGACGAGGACGAGGACGAGGCTATCGCGGCGGTGTGCGGGCGTCGATCGAGGTGGAGGACGCCACGCACCCGTTCGCTGACGTGAACGATGGGCCGAAAAATTTGATTTTGATTGGCGGTCGCGGGTGCGGCAAATCCAGCGTCTGTCGACGGATTCAGGCGTTCGATAAGCGGTTCAAGACGTTTGTGTTGGATGATTTGATCGTGTACGAGGCGGGCATGTCGATTCCGGCGATCGTGGAGGCGCACGGTTGGAGATACTTTCGGGATTTGGAGTATAAAGTGTGTCAAAAGGCGGCGAGCGCGTTTGATGGTTGGACGTTGATCGACGCCGGCGGTGGAGTGGTTGTGGATTTAGATGAGAATGGTAATGAGATGTATAGCGAGCGCAAGGTGGAGGCGTTGAAGGCGAATGGGGGGAAGGTTGTGTTTTTAGACCGGGATATCGAATACTTGTGCAGACGCATCGCCGGCGATAGTAATAGACCGGATTTAAGCGCCACGGCGAGTTTTACGGAGATTATGGAACGTCGGCACCCGTGGTACTCACGCGCGGCAGATTTTATCATCGATGGCGGTCGGAGTGCGGATGACAATGAAAGACCGTTAATGAAGAAGAAGCGCATCGCGTCTCGCGTCTTGCGCTGGTACTATGACGTCGTCGGCGAAGACCCGCCTCCGCTCGATGGATGGTTTGATTTGGATGTTTAACATTTCGACTCGAGGTTGATTATGTTCTGCTTTGCTTTGTTTTGTAGTATTGAACAACAACATGTCTATGGTCTGAAACCTTCGTAATCAGGTGGGGCGTCGTCGATGTCGCCGCCGAGCAACGCCTCTGAAAGCCAACCAAGTTTCTTGGGCGTTGGAAACACTTCATCGCTCGATCGGTACGCCGCAATCGCCGCTCGAATGCTCTCTACTGAACGTGTCGGGAACATGCACGTCAAATCCGCATCTGTCAACGCCACACCCTTATCTTCAGTTTCGCTTAAAAGCCAACGAATTTCGCGGCTTTGTTCGTCAATCCACGGTCGCTCTTCGTCGTGTAACCAATCAGTGCATTGCACCCATCGGCAAATCCCGCCTTTTGCTTCCCATCCACTATCGGGCTGTTTACGCAATTCCTCGCGAAGCGTTTTCAAGGGCGTCGAACGCGGCGATGGTGGAATCGCGTTGGATGTCGCGGCACCACCGACGGTGTTGAATTGTTTAGCGTCAACAGGACAGCCTGGCCACGGCCCAGGGTGAATCGCGCGTGCCTGCGAGTCTAACTCTTCAGCACTCAAAATATGATCGAACTCGCGTGGATGGTTGTATGCGTGTAAGAACCGTAAAATTGCCGCACCGGTGATATCGTGTACTTCGTACCCGCCCACGGCGACGACGCCGAGTAAACGCGTCGTCAACGGCGCCACCATTGCTAAATCTGTGAAATCAAAATGCATGGTCTCTTCAATCACAGCCTTGAACGCCACACCACTTGGTTCTCGCTGCGCCGCGTAGGTTGACGCGAACGAACCCCAACTCGAATTTCGACTCATAGACGAGTGCGCCAGCGGCGCTCCACTCGTGAGCTTCTCCACGGACGACGACGGTCCACCTTCGACACTGCGACGCGGTGGGATGGGCGGTCGACCATTATTCAGAGAATTTGTCGACACGCGTGGCGATCGTCCACTTTCAGAGCCGTGTCGACTGAGACTACCAGGCGCATCGATGTCTTCATGGAGTTCTTCGTCGAGTTCTTCGTCAACGTGGTCCAATCGCGCCGGCGTACTTTGAAATGGCTCCTTCTCCTCCACGTTGGCGTTCACCGAGGCTGGTGCGGTCGACGCACACAGCGTTGATGTCATCTCAGAGTTCGACACGCAGAAGATGTCACGATTTCCTATGAATCTCGGCGCTTCAAATATCAACAACGGACACGGAATGCCTTGCTTCATCTTTTCCAACCCAAACGGCCACATCCACGGATCAAGCATAATACAACACTGTATACGAGGATCCATTTGCGCAACTAAACCAACTGCGGCACCACCAAACGAATGACCCATCGCGGCTATTCTCGTCAAGTCAAGTGACTGGTGAAAGTCACTCTCGGGGTCATCGTTTAGGTTGATTATTTGTTCAAGAGCAAACAAGACGTCGAGTGCGCGCCATCGAAGATGTTCGTGACGGAATTTCCACCAGTTCAATGGAAGAGCATCATTTGGCATGTCGTACCCTCTAAAGTCCGCAGTCGAGCCATCCGGGTATAACACCAGAGCCGCGTCGTGTGGATGATCAACGGCGACGATGATGTATCCCCAGCTCGCCATTTCTTGAAACAACGCGCTATTTTGCTCCTTCATACCAGTAAACGAGTGCGAAAACAATACCACTGGAAACGCCTTGTCTTTGGACATGGGTGCATTATCTAAAGCTTCCATGCGCACTAATCGAAAGTAATTCACGCACCACTCAGGCGCCCAGAAACTCACCGCGAGTGACCGCGCCAACAGCGGGTCGAGCCAATTCGCCTTTCGCGTTGTACGCATCTCACTCAATCCTCGCTCACACGCCGGATACCACACATTCGCCATCAATTTTCTATGTTCGGGTAATGCACCACGTCCTTTTGTGTTCAACAACCAACTCTTACGCGACTTATCCGCCCAAAGCATCGTACGCTTGCCGACTTTATACGGCCCAGTCGGTTTAGGCATGCGAAACACCGGAATCAACAACCCACTGATTACACTCGCAAACGTCGTCGCCCCACCGCTAAACGCCGCGACGCGACGAATCCATAATGGAAGTCTCGTCCCCGCGGCGCTGATGCTCATCGTCAACCCCGTACCGATGTACGCGGGTACGACTTGCCACCTCGCGCCGTCGATGCGCCACTGGGCGATAACCGCCAACAACGGCAACGCCCGTCGCGCTGGATGCATCGCCGCCAACCTCGCATCCATCGCCGCGCGATTCGTCGTCCCTTTCGCCGTACTCGGCAACGCCCACGCCCGTCGCACGCTCACGACCGAGGCGAGCCATAGGAGCGGTTCGAGCGGCCGATGAAACGGTCCGCGCACAAAGCGAAACGCGCGCCCAATCAACCTCCACATCCCGCGCACCGCCCCCGCGCACCTCCCTCGCGCACCCCCGCGCGCGCCCTCGCACCGCTCGCCGACGCTCCTCGCGCGGCGCGACGCTTCAACGCTCTTTTCTCAACCACCGATGCGATGCGAAAGATTATTCCCTCACGTCCGACGCGCTCACGCGCACCGCGCCGCGTCCGATGCCCTCGCACGCGCGCGCACCGCGCGCAAAACAACGCTTTCGCACGCCTCCGCGCGCGCGAACGCACACCGCGACCCGGCGCGTGGGTCTGGCGACGGCGAATGCATCGAAAGCGCTGTCAACGTTTAAAAAACTAAATCAAAAAAACCACTCGCCGCGGCGCACTTATCCGCGCCGCACTGCGCGACGGGCGGCGACGCGGGCGCGATGACGCGCGAGGGCGACATGTCGCCGTCTGGGCCGTGGACCGCGCGCCCGCGATGGTGCGGATCGAAGTCGATCGCGGGACGGCGGTGGCGGCAGTGCGTGCAGTTGGTGTGCGCGTCGGCGGCGCATGGGAGCGTGCATGGGGCTTTATCGACGTCGACGACGAGAACGAGGACGTATGGCGATCGGAAACGACGGAGAGGGGTGTTTTCTAGGATGTTTCGGTTTGTTTTGGCGTTGGTGTGCGCGTACGTGATGTATGGGGTGGTTTTGGGGCGCTCCGCGGCGCATCACAGGTTGAGCGCGCGACGCGCCGACGCGCCTTGGGAGGAGTGGGATTCGCGTACGGTGGCGAAAGATGGACGAGGGATGACGCAGGCGATGAGGTTAAAGTGTGACTTGGGCGAAATTCCTCGAAAGACTGGGTTTAGAGGAGTGAGTAGACGATTTAGACCGAGGCGAGTGAAGACGGCAAAGACGCGCTCGATGTTTGGGTTTGGACGCGCCGTGAGCCGGGACGTCGTGGCGAAAACGGTACTGTTAACCGGAGTCAACGCCGATTCAGATGATAGTTTAGTGATGCTTAATCAGTTTTTGACGCATTACATCGATCACGGAAAGATTCCGGCGGAGAATATTTACGTCGTGATTCACTCCAAGGATGGCGCCGAGCCCAAAGACATTAAAAAAGCGCTCAAAAAGCGTGGCGTCACGCACGACGTGTACGCCGGGAAAACGTTGCGGCACAGTGAATTATCTCGTTACTGGCAATTTCAACTCGCAAACGTCATGGATGAAGAGGATTGGGTGATTCTGGCTGATATTGACGAACATTTATTCGTTCCGCGCGGCTCGGGCGCCGACAAGTATAGCATTCCAGGGTTCCTCGCCAACGCGGATAACTTGGGATTCGAGCTCGTCAACGGAGTATGGATCGATCGCATTTCTCAAGATGGAACTTTATCCAACGTCGATACTAAGGACTCGTTTCACGCGACGTTCCCTAGACAGTGTCGCGTTGGTGAGCTATGCGACGTGCGTCGGTCGCCGCCAAATACAAACAACGAAGGCAAGCCGCTGCCGCGAGAAGGCATGGTGATTGCGCACAAGTTGAAGTTTGCCATCTCCGACGTGAGATGCTTGCATGATTTTGCAGATGACGACGTCGTGCCCGCGGCGGCGTTGAACATTCATCAGGACAATATATTCCCAGTGCCAGTGTCTGTGCAGCACTATCAGTGGCACGCGGGGACGGTGCCGCAGTTGCGGGCGGTGGCGACGTCGTACGAAAAATGCGGTCTGAGCGCAGCGCATGACGCGGCGAAGTCTTTGGTGGATGCTTTGGAAAAGCAAAACTTGGTGGTGAATGAGAAGTCGTGTCCAGCGATGGCGTGCAGCGCATCTGTAACGAATTCGTCAGACGCGCGACGCATCGCCATCGTGACGACGGTGTGGGAACACGTCGACGGCGTGAGTCGAACCATGAAGCGCTTTGCAGAATTTATTCGCGGGCGTGATGACGCAAGCGTATTAGTGATGAGCCCTGACCTCGCTGAACGCGATTACGTGCGGGCAAACTCGTATGATAGCGTGCATCAGCTCGTGGCGCCCGTTCCCGCGATTGAAGCGCCCGGTCGACCCGAGTACAAAATGGCGGCGCCATTACAAGCGCGACAGCGCGCCGTGTTAGAAGCGTACAATCCGCACGTGGTGCATGTCGCAGCGCCCGACATGCTCGGTCACAGCGCCGTGCGATGGGCTGCTGAAGTTGGCGCGTGTTCGGTGTGCTCGTATCACACCGCGTTTGACACGTACCTGCAATACTATCGCGTGAGTTTACTCACGCCGCCGCTCCGACACTTACTCAGTGGTTTCTACCAACTCTGCGACGTCGTCGCCGTACCGACGTACGCCGCTGCGGAACATCTACGTTCGATGGGCGTACCTGGGGAGAAGATGGGATTTTTCCCGCGTGGGGTCAATCGAACGCTCTACTCGCCAGAAATGCGAGACGAACAATACAGACGGGATGTTTTTGGCGTCAAAGATAAAGAGTTGGTTATTTTATGGGTTGCTCGCATCGTGCGCGAAAAGGGGTTGGCAAGTTTCGTGAAAACTATCCAAGCCCTGGACGCCCTCGTCGATAGCGGGAAAGATCCCGAAATCCCACCTTTCCGAGTAGTCATCGCCGGCGACGGTCCGGATTTGGAAGGGGTGCGTTCTGATCTCCAGCGTTTGGACAACGTGGTCATTTTAGGACACACCGGTGGGGCAAATCTCGCGAAAACCTACGCTGCGGGAGATATATTCTTCTTCCCGTCAAAGACAGAAGTCATTCCTAACAACTTGATCGAAGCCATGGCGTCGGGCTTGCCCGTCGTCACGGATGACGTCGGCGTCAACCGAGCCATCGTGCAAGACGAAGTGAGCGGTATCATCGTCAAAAACACCGAACCAATCCCTGGCGACGTGACAAACTACGTCAACGCATTAGTACGATTGATGAAGGACCGCACGCTCGCCGAGCGAATGTCTCGCGCCGCCGTAGAGAGCACCGTGGGATTGACGTGGGAGCGCACGTTTGGCTCGCTCTTGCACGCGTACGACCGATGCCGGCCAGGCTTGCCTTACGCGCGTCACATCCCATACGACAAACTCGACAAGCCGGAGCTGTATCCCACGAACTCAGACGCCACGGAGGAATTCCGTGATGTCATTGTCGATGCCGATGCCCCTGATAATTCCTTGCTCTATCGCATTTCCAAAGGCATCACTGGCGGATACGTCAAGTCTCTCGAAATCGCGAGACAAGACGATAAAACCACCGCCAACGCCGCTGCCGCCGCGCGCGCACTCTAGCCATGCTGAATGTTAATAGTTCACCACTAGCAAGCATTGTTTCACGCGGTTTCATTCGTACACGCGCCATTCTCACCCGAGCCGCGACGCCTCGCGCTATCCAACCAGAGCGCTCACGCAGCTCAACGCGTCACACGTCGACATGCGCGCCCAACTCTCGCCGTCGCGCGCGATGCTCGTGACCTGCACGACGCGTTCCGAAGCGCCGTCTTCGCGCGCGTGCGTGCACGCGTCGTCGTCGTCGTCGTTGCGTCGCGTGAATGCTCGACAGCAGCAGCGCTGGGCGCAACGCTCGCGCACCGTCTGCCGCGACGCCGATGGCGCGTCGGCGCCGACCGATGCAGCGCCGCTGAACGGTAAATCAGTCGTCATCATCGGTGCCGGTCCCGCGGGCGCGCTCACGAGCATTCATCTCGCGTCGTTGGGGTACGAGGTGGATGTGTACGAGCGACGAGGCGCGAGTAACAAAGTCGAGACGAGCGCGAGAACGTACAACGTCGTACTGAATGGCCGTGGACTCGATGCGTTGGATGCTGGTGGGATAGTGTTGGATGATGAGTTGTGCGTGCATGTGAGCGGAGGCGTGCGACACGGGGTGAAATCTGGGGCGGTGTTTTCGAGTCAAAGCTTTAGCCGAGCGGTGAGCGTGAATAGAGCGGTGTTGGCGGCGACGATCGCGAGAGAGGCGAGTGAGAAGTATGGTGATCGTATACGGTTTCATTTCAATCGATCACTCGTCGGGGTGAATTTTAACACGCAAACGGCGGTGTTTGAGAAGTTTGAAGGGGAAGACGTGTGCCCATTTCTGAGCGAAGATGAGTCGTTGTTCGAGGAGCAAACGTATGATTTGTTAGTGGGTGCTGACGGCGTACGATCAAGAGTTCGCGCGGAAATCGTGCAAGATTCTCAGGGATCGTTCGTTGTGAAGCAAGTTACGGATGGCATGAAGTACAAGAGCGTGATGTTGCCGAAACTCGCTGGCGCCCCGCGTGGTATGGAGAACGACTGGTCGAGAGCGTTTCACACGTGGAGACGTGGACAAACAAGCGTGTTGGCGCCGCCGAATCCCGATGGTACGCATAGTGCCGTAGTTATCTTACCTGAGAACGGTGAGTGGACGTGGGATAAGATCGAGGCGCCGCAACAAGTGGATCGATTGTTTGCCACAAAATTCCCGGACGCTTTTTCGGGCAACCTTCCGTCAAAGACGAGCTCCATGCTGGCCAAACAAAAGGCTTCTCCAGGTGGAACGACCACCACCGTAAGCTCGATGGTGTACAAGGACAACGTGCTTTTGATTGGCGACGCCGCACACAGCTGCTGGCCGAGTCTCGGCCAGGGCGCCAACGTGGCTCTGGAAACGACGCACGCCCTGCGAGTGACGCTTGAAGAAATGGGTGATGAAGATCTCCCGAAAGCGCTAAAGACGTTTGATAAATTGCGTAAACCGCAAGTCGATGCCGCGGCGAGGCTTTCACAAGGTGGTTTTGGTGGATCCATGAACCGAACGATTGGCGGCGTGTTGATGGCGCGAATGGTGTTCATCTCCATCTTGCACGCGGTGCTTCCGACGGTGTTCCACAGACCAGCGCTTTTTGAGATCTCCAACACGGCGTATTCCTATGATGAAGTTGAGAAAATGATGAAACGCGAGAGTTTTAGTTTTTGCGCGTCCCTCATTTTCGGAGCAGTGACGTTTTGGTATCTTGTGTTTCAAAACCCAGCCATGCGGCGTTCGTTGGGTGCGCTCGTGCACCGCTTTGTCAGTGCCGCCATCGGCGCCGCGTAAAACGCGCATGCCGCTGGCAAAGATTGGGGCGAATTTTTAAGTAGTTGAATTATATAATAACAAGGTTTTGTGTTGAATGCAATTTCACATAACAATCAAATTCCTAGCAAAGCGTGCGATGTCGACATCCAAAGACGTCGTACTGTAGTAGACAGGTTTTTCTCGTTTAGTAAATACGTTCAAGAACGTATCCAACCATACCCACTAAAGATCGCTTAGACTCGCTATCTGGAAGCTGTCTGAGCGATGCCAACGCGATGTCCCCCTCTCTCTTGGCCAATTTGCGTGCCTCCTCAATGCCGTACTCGGTGACGATGTCAATCGCCTTTTGCAAGTCGCCTTCATTTTCAAACTGACTATCAATCAACGCGCGCAATTCCGGTCTCTTCTGCAAGGCGAAAATAGTTGGCGCAGTTAAATTGCCGCTGGCTAAATCTTGACCTTGGGGTTTGCCTAATTGTTCTTCAGTTTGGGTAAAGTCCAAGATATCGTCGACGACTTGGAATGCCAAACCGAGGTGCTTGCCGTACTCGTACATGTCATTCTTGACCGACTCGTCACATTCGCTGAAAACTGATGCGGATTTACAAGATGCAGCGATTAAAGACGCCGTTTTATGGTGGCTCTTCAACAAGTACTCATCCAAAGTGACGTTGCAGTTGAACAACGCGCCGGCTTGAGAAATTTCCCCATCGGCGAAATCGGCAATGACTTGAGAAATGAGCTTGATCACTTCCAAGTTGTCCAAGTTGGCCAAGAACCAAGAGGACTGCGCAAACAAGAAATCACCCGCCAAAATTGCAACGCGCGTACCGTACAAGGTGTGGATAGTATCCTTTCCTCGTCGGGTGTCGCAGTCATCCAACACGTCGTCGTGCACGAGCGAAGCGGTGTGAATCATCTCTGTAATTTCCGCCAACCGTCTCTGTCTATCCGTGATATTCTCCATCTTCATCAACTCTGCCGTCGCGCGCGCAACCAAAAACACCAACACCGGTCTCAACCGCTTACCACCCGCGCCAAAAATTTGATCCGCCGCGGCGAGCAACAACGGGTTCTTTCGTCCGATGACGTCTCTCAGGTTCAAACGCATCTCCTCCATATCCTCCACCACGGGAGCTGTGATTTGAACTATGTCATACTTCACCCCTTCATCGCTCGACCCAAATGACGTGTTATGTTCCGGATCGAGCTCATCAAACGATACCTTCGTCTTCCCCTTTCCGCCGACGCTCTTCTTATCCGTAGCCCCCGGGACGACGGCTGACGTCGTCGTCCTCGTCATCCGCCTCACTCCTCTCAAGCACGCTCCACTTCGCGCTCTACTCGCACCACTTCCACCCGAGCACATCATACCAGTCGCAAACCCACCCTCTGTGCCGCTCGTACTCGTCCCGCACGCCGCGCGCCCGCACCGCTCGCCCTTGCCTCTCGCCTCGCCTCGCGCCCCTCTGCTCCCTCGCCCTGCGTGCGGCCCCGGCGCCGAATTCGCCCGCCCACCGCCGTAGTGCGCGCAAACACTCACGCGCATCATCATCGTCGTCGTCTCACGCGCGAATTTCCCTTCGGTCGACGCGTAATCGACGACAATCGATCGCCAATCGGACGATCCCTATCGGTCCGCGGTCGCGCGTCTCGCGTCTGTCGTCGCGTGCTGTCGCGCGTCTCGCGTCTGTCGTCGCGCGCTGTCGCGTGTCGCGCGTGCGGCGATGCGTGTGCGTTGTTTTGCGCGCGCGAGAGAGGGCGCGGCGGCGTCGGCGTCGACGTATGCGGCGCCGCTTGGGCGTCGACAGCGTCGACGTCACAGCGGCCGCCGACGTCATCGCCCGCGCGCGGTACGGGCGTATGTAATTAATGATAAAAGTATTAGAGGGTTTGCATGTAGTATATGTAGATTTAGCGATGGAGATGGTGGGCACGCGGGGTGTTTTGTGTTGATTGCGTAAATTCTAATATTGTATGACAGGCTGGAGGCGCGCGACAGAGACGACGCGCGCGCTCGATATCAACGTCGTCGTCGTCGTCGTCGTCTGCGCGTTGTAGTAGCGCTCACGGTTGCTTACTTTCTATTTCTGTAGAGCACCTTGTCGATGATGCCGTACTCGAGCGCGGCTTGCGGGGTGAAGTGCTTGTCGCGACGAATGTCTTCGGAAATCTTCTCCACGGGTTGGCCGGTGGCGTTGGAGACCAATTTGTTCACGTACGCCCGGATGCGAAGTAACTCTTTACCTTCGTTTTGAATGTCACTCGCAGCACCACGCGCGACACCTGAGGGGTGGTGCAGCATGATGCACGTGTTCGGTAACACCGCGCGCTTACCCTTGGCGCCGCTCGCGAGCAACAACCCGCCCATGGCGCGCGCGCTGCCGAAACCGACCGTACCGACTTCAGATTTGATGTGCTTCATGGTGTCCAAAATCGCCATCGTCGGCACAATCTGCCCACCATCCGAGTTGATGTACAAGTAAATCGGCTTATTCTTATCGACGCTATCCAAGAACAACAGCGTCGCCACGAGCTGGTTCCCGAGCTCCTCGTCGATCGTTTGCCCAATCCAAATAATCCGTTCTCTATACAAGCAGTTCCAAATATCAACCCATTGCCACATGCTCTCATTCGGAGTCTTATACGGCACCCGTGGCACACCGATCGGCATCATCGTCGCCGTGATCTTCTTCCCGGCGCGTCCCGCCGCGCGCGTCGCCGCGCGCACCGTCGCCTCAAACCCCGCGCGCGCCCCTCGCCCATCCCCGCGCTGCAACGCCCCAGCGAGCTTATGCCCATCTACGAACCCTCCGTACGAACCAAACCGAATGGACCCCGCGCTTGGCGCGGTCGCACCGCCGCGCATCGTCGCGTGCGCGCGCGCTGGGCGCGTCCCAGCGCTCGACGATCGACGCCCAGACGTGTTGGTGCCCACGCGCGCGCCGCCCGCGAGGCTCGCGTGCGCGCGCACGCTCGACGTCGAACACGGCGACATGATGACGGTGGTGGCGCTGTGCGGTCGCGCGTGCGTCGCGTCGCGCGATGCGGCGTCGTCGCGCGCGCGCGCGCGGCGTCGACGGGCGAAAACCTCGAAAACGGAGTGGAAAACCCAGATACGACCGCGCGTCTGTGTGCGCATAGACGGCGCGAAAGAGCCTTACAGTACGCATGGGACGACCGAACGTGGTGTAAAATGCGACGCGAACGACCTCGAGCTTTACGCATGCGCATACACGGCGTCTCACTCACGCCATGTGCTTACACGCGTGTGTGGTGCGCGTGATAATTAAAAAATGGACGTGCGAAAGTTCGGACATTCGGTGAGTGAGTCCCCCCCAACGACCAATCACAACCAGGCGCGATGGCGAAAGGGGGAAGACCAAACGTCCGTTGGCGTTCTCGCGCGCGACATCCATCCCAATCGGTCCCGTCGACACATTCACGCGCGCGCGCGACGAACGGGGCGGACGCAGGCGCCGGCGCGGACGTCGTCGTCAGCATGGACGCCGCCGATGCCGAGCGGTGCCTGGCGCTGATTCGCGAGCACCGCCCGGATATGAAACAGTTTGCCGAGGTTGAGGTCGAGGTGAAGTACGACGCCGCGCCGCTGGGCGAAGGCGGGTTCTGTACCGCCTATCGCGCGGTATTTCGCGGCGAAGAGGTGTGTGCGAGAGTTGTTGATAGTAGTAAGGAGTCGCAGGTGGTGGCGGAGGTGGCTACGGTGGGGGATTTGCCGAAGATTGCGATCAAGGTGTACGGGTGCGCGACGACGACGCGCGCGAGCGACGGGAAGAAGTATTTGGCAGTGTTGAGCGAGTTGTGTGAGAATGGATGCTTGGAGGATTTTATGGTTCGTGAGAAAGCGCAAGGACGCGAGCTGAGCGAGCGGGTGAAATTGGATGTGTTTTTACAAGTCGCCGAGGGGTTGGAGGAGTTGAAGCGCGCGCGCGTGGTGTGGAGAGACTTGAAGGCTAAGAATTTACTCGTGCGAAGCGTAATTCGCAACGCGTTCGGGACGGTGACGAAAATTACGATTGGTTTTACCGATTGGGGCACCGCTGTGCGCTTGCCGAAAGTTGGAAAGCGTAGGATGACGTTGCAAGGACCAGGGACGTGCGGATACATTGCGCCAGAAACGCGCGGACCGCACTACGATTTCCAAGCTGATATGTGGGCGTTCCTCGTTTGGGCGGCGTCCATGTGCTTGTCGGTTGACATATTAGTTGACTGTCAGCTCGAAGAAGCGCTCGGAGAGTTGAAGTTGGAAAAGAAGATCGCCGCCACGGCTGGACAAGAAGCGCGCGTCAAGGAAATCTTGACCAAGTTTGACGTCAACGTTGTGCGCGGCTGCGAAGTGTTGTTTGAATTCTTAAAGTCTACGACTTGGGTTGACGCCAACGAACGTTGGAGTAGCGATGAGGCGATTGAAGAAATGGTTGACTTCCGTGCGGCGAATGATTTACACTTACCCATGGGCGGATGCACGCCCGCGCGTCCGACGAGCTATCCGGAAGAGAGCGTGCAGGCGACGGATTGTAACGATCCTGACGCTGACGGCAATGAAGACGAAGGCGAAGAAGTTGAGCAACAAAGCCCGTGCAGTGCGTATGCTTTGACTCCTGGACCAAACTTTGCGATGACACCAATGTACGCGCCGACACCATACGCCATGACGCCCGCCATTGAGTCGTGCACGCCCGGACCGCGTTGGCATCCGTTGATGAATCGACAACTCGTTGAACTCCCACCACCTTTGTTTTTACAGCGCGAGGAGGAACCTGCAGCAGTTGAGAACGTCACGCCAATGGCATCCACACCTTTAGCGGCGAGTTTGACGCCCTCAGCTGCAGCGCGCACGCCGTTACGTCCGATGACCAACGAATGCGCCGTCAATGGGAGCGAAAACCAACAGCCGCAAAAGAAACGCCGCGGTCGACCGCCAAAGCTACAAGACTGTCCGCCACCGACGAAGAAAGTGAAAACTGCGCCCTCCAAACCCGCCGCGGCGCCGACGGTAGACAACTCCATGGCGCTCGTATTAGTTAGCAAAGGCTGCAGCAAGTGTCGATGGAGCGCCGGTGGCTGCGGCAAATGCGACCCCGACACCGCACGTCTACCTCGCGGCCCGGGAGCCAAAAAGAACACTATCAAGGCGCCTATGGTACAGAAGCGTGGACCTGGGCGACCGAGAAAGCATCCAAAGCCGAGTGTTCCCGCGGTGGATAACTCCATGGCGCTCGTTCTCGCGAGCAAAGGATGCAGCAAGTGTCGATGGAGTGCCACTGGCTGCGGAAAGTGCAGCCCCGACACAGCGCGTCTACAGCGAGGTCCAAAAGCTAAAAAGGCGCCAGGGAGACCGGCGAAGCGTGGACCCGGACGGCCACCCAAGAACGCGGTTGATAATTCCATGGCGCTCGTGCTCGTGTCCTCCAAAGGGTGCAGCAAATGCCGCTATGCCGCGAATGGGTGCGGCGCCTGTGATCCGCTCACCGAACGCTCGGCCCGCGGTCCTCGCGCATCCAAGGCGCTTGCGGTCAAGAAAACGACACAAACCAAGAAAAGTACAACGCGTACGGCGATGACGAAAAGCTCGCAAGGATTGAACAAAAAGTTTCCATCTGAATCGAGAAAGTACGTCGACGTCAATACTGGCAAAGTGAGCGAAGTCGTCGTGGTACCATGCAGAAATGCAAATGGCAAACCCAGTCGAGGTCGACCGCGCTTAATCAAGCCACCACGCACAGAGTTAGGCTGCACGAAGTGCCGTTACGCACCGAAAGGCTGTGGAAAGTGTCGCGATGAGCTCAAGCAAGCGCAACTATTATCGATCGCCGCAAAGTGAACCGAGAACAATAATTCATCTCTCTTGATACATGAAATTATGTAATATGAAACTGTATTCTATTTATAATGCTTTTGTTGAACGTGCGAAAGCCACTGCAAAAGACGGAGTTGGGATGAGCTGTATTCTATATTGAAACATCGACTGGCTTTAGAGGGAAGTCGCTACTGGTCGAGCTCTCGCTATTCATACTTGTATTTGTATCTGTGTGTGTGCATCATGCATTCTAAAATCACGCCAAAGCAGCCATGCGTCCTTGGCGCCCTTGACCGTGTCGCTCGCCGCTCGTGCCCACGCTCGTCTGCTGACCCAACCGTCGCATCCGGGAAAGCGTATCACTCAACCAATCCAAACCTTCATACAATCCAAGACCTTGCGTCGCACACGACGCCTGTACGTGCCATTTACGCCCCTTAAGCGACGCTAAATCAAACGCTTGCACGATATCCGCCGTCGTCAATGCCCCCGCCAAGTCCTGCTTGTTGGCAAAAATCAAAATCGCGCTATTCTTCATAAACGCATCGTTCACGATGGAATGAAACTCCTCTTTCGCTCGCGCGATGCGATCCCGATCCAAGCAATCCACGACGAAGATCAACCCATCCGTGTTATTAAAGTAGTGCCTCCACAGCGGTCGCAACTTTTCTTGTCCGCCCACGTCCCACACCGTGAACACCACGTTCTTATACTGCACCTTCTCCACGTTAAACCCAAGCGTAGGCACCGTCGACAACACCTCGCCGATGTGCAGCTTGTACAATATCGTCGTCTTTCCCGCGGCGTCCAACCCGAGCATCACCACGCGCATGTCCAAGTTGCCAAAGAATTTATCAAACAGCGTGCGCACGCTCGTCGAAAACGCCGCACCCATGGCGCGCGTGCGGTGCGATCGCGTGCGTGAAGCCTATGCGCGTCTATGTGCGCGGTGAGCGGCGGTCGCGCGCGCGGGACGCTTGGATGCGCGCGTGACACAATGACGCCGCGTGCAAGGATCGACCGGTACTTGCACACGGCACGCAACGAACGCGCCTCACAACGCGCGCGCGCGGCGTCATGGACGCCGACGACGGCGAGATCGACGATGAAGAAGAGTTGATTGATTATGAAGACATGGACATCGCCGTCGGCGGCGGTGCGACGCGCGTAGAAGGCGGGAAAGATGTCGATGGTGCTGATGATGCCATCGAAGAAGGCGAGCTCGAGGACGCCAGCGCGGTGCAATCGCCGCCGCCGATGGATGTCGAGCGCCCGGATGACCCTGCGTTTATTGCGCTTTCGTCTGAGGACCTTCGATGCGCCGAGCACGTGTGCAAACTCATTCAAGAACCTAAGAAGCATCTTATTCGTATTTTGATTCAAGTCTTCGGGCGCGACGCGGCGTCGGCGGCGCTCAAGGAAACGTTGCGTCTTGAAAAAGACGGTGGCTCGCAATACGAAGCTGGATGCGAAGGTTCTGGGGAATGGAAACGTCGAACCAAGGCGGGATGTTTTCTGCACGTGTTCAAGCGCGACGCCGACGCGGCGAAGATTGCGAGCGCGTTCGCGCGCAGTAAAGACATCGACAAAGCACTTCGAGCGAAGAAAAAGGCAAAACCGTTTAGGAAAGGTAGATGATTGATTTAGTTGATTGGATTGGCGCGCTGAAATGCCGCAGATAGCTATAATTTGATAGTAAATGTAAAAACGATGACGTATTGTACCGCTACGCGACGGCTGCGCTCCTCTACTTCGTCAGAGTCACGCGCGCGGGAATTCTCGCCACCTCGTCCGCGAGACGCGCACGCACGTAGTACGCATTCATCATGCCCACCGTCGCGACGGCGGCGCGCGCGTGTTGTGCTCGAGCGACAACGGCGAGCTCGCGCTCTGGCGCTCGCCGCGCCACGGCTGTGGATAAACCCAGCTCCATCGCCCGACGACGACGCGTCACCGCGCGTCACGCCCCCACGGACGACGCTGTCGTCACAGATGGTGATACCACGGGTTTGCCCGCGATTTATTCCGCCCCCGATGGGTCGCGCGAGGCGCAGGTGCTCGAAAAGTTGCGCCGAGTCATCGACCCTGACTTTGGCGAGGATATCGTCAACTGCGGGTTCGTCAAGGCATTGACGATCGATGACGCCACAGGGGCTGTGCTTTTTGCGATTGAACTCACCACACCGGCGTGTCCGGTGAAGGCGGAATTCGAAAGACAAGCCAAGGCGTTCGTAGGGGAGTTGGACTGGGTGCGCAAGGTGAACGTGACGATGACGGCGCAGCCGGCGAGAAACGACGCGCCAGAAACTGTGGAAGGCTTGCGACGAGTATCGCACATCATCGCCGTGAGCTCATGTAAGGGTGGTGTTGGGAAATCGACGACGTCGGTGAACTTGGCGTATACGCTGGCGATGATGGGGGCCAAGGTTGGGATTTTAGACGCCGACGTGTACGGTCCGAGCTTGCCGACGATGATTTCTCCCGAGGTTCCTGTATTGCAGATGGATAAAGAGACTGGGACGATCACGCCGGTGGAGTACGAAGGAGTAAAAGTTGTATCTTTTGGGTTTGCGGGTCAAGGAAGCGCGATCATGCGTGGTCCGATGGTGAGCGGTTTGATTAACCAGCTGTTGACGACGACGGATTGGGGCGAGTTGGATTATTTAATCTTGGACATGCCTCCTGGAACGGGGGACATTCAATTGACATTATGTCAGGTTGTGCCAATTACTGCCGCGGTGGTAGTGACAACACCGCAAAAATTGGCGTTCATTGACGTCGAAAAGGGTGTGCGTATGTTTGCAAAGCTCGCCGTGCCGTGCGTGAGCGTCGTGGAAAACATGAGCTATTTCGAAGTCGATGGTGTGCGACACAAACCGTTCGGCGAAGGCAGTGGGGCAAAGATTTG
>Ga0222714_10001022_pt1 | contig 31838 bp, 18 predicted proteins | sample C33_3DmetaG_FD_165048 | JGI IMG/M metagenome (GOLD analysis project Ga0222714, IMG submission 165048) | Estuarine water microbial communities from San Francisco Bay, California, United States - C33_3D | ecosystem: Environmental > Aquatic > Marine > Unclassified | place: USA: California... | reverse complement strand
CGCGACGCCGCGCGCCGTTCGCGCCGCGCGCGCGATGCGCACGCGCAGTGACATATTTTCAATCATTCACGCCCGCGCCCGCGTCGCGCCGTCGCGCCCGCGCATCGAATATCGCGCGAATGCGTGCAGAGGGGAATGAGTGCGCATTCGCATTCGCACCAAAAGACTGAGCTCTCGCGTCGTTTTCGCCGCGCATCGCGCACAGCACACGTCATGCCGAGTAAAAACTTGCTCGTGAAAATCTTACGCATCGTGCCGTTGGCGCTGTACTTGCGCAGCGCGGCGTGTAAGTTTGCTATTCCTGCGTTTGGGTGCGACGGTCCGCTCTGCCCCGTCGCCGTCGGGAAGCCCGGAAAGTGCGTCCCGAGCGCGAATACCGCGGAACAGTACGCCTGGTGCGAGCACGCGTGGACGCCTTGGGCGAACAATTTGTTGCAAAAGGCGCACGTGCCGATCAAGGTGAAGTGCTCAAAGGCGAATGGGTATGAATTCGCCAAGGTTATCGGCGCGTTGGAGGTGGCGGGGTACGCCGCGCTGTGGGCCAAGCCGGCTGAGGGCGCATTTATGCTGACTGTGATAATGATTGGTGCGATTCACTTCCATATGACGCAGCTTGGGGACAGCGTGGACAAGCTTATGCTTCAGTTTGCGTTACTCGCGGCATCGGTGGCGATTATGCTGTTGAGCAAGCCGTCGCCGGCGCCGGCGGCGAAGAAATCGACGAGGCGGACGGCGAGTTCGCGCAAGAAGACGGCTTAAAATTTACATATAACGTGCGGACCTTTGTCACACATGATGCGTTTCGTATTTTGTCAGTATTATGAAACATGCATATTTTACACAATCTCTTAATCGTCGAGCGCGCGCGCGAAGAATGCGTCGCACGTCGTCGTGGAGGCGTTGAGCGCGTCTGGTAAAACGTCGCACGCGTCTAGAAGTTCTTGCGCATCTTCGGCGTCTCGAGCATCTTGGAGCCATTCAAGCGCGTCTTCGGCGCCTGCAAGCATGCCTGCGACGTCACCGAGTCTATCAATTAAACGCGCGCGTTCTTTTGCGTCGTTAGATTCGCTCAGAGCGACGCGCGCGTCTGACGCGATGGAGACTGCAGTGCCGCGCTCGGGACGACGTCTCGGCTTGAACCATTCATGTAACTTGTTAATCAATCCAAAGTAAATGAGCAACGGTCGAACCATGGCGAATGTATCGCCGCTTGAAACAAGTGCGGGGTCGTTATCGCTCGGATATGACGAAATTCGAGCGCATCCGTGCGTCTTGGCGTGACGAAGGATTGAAATCAACGCGTTGCGTCTCGCAGCGCTCCATTTTTCGCTCGTCCACGTAATCACGGTAAGAACGAGAGCCGCTGGAAGGACGTGCCCGCTCGCGGCATCGTCGTTCCAGGTCTCTTCTGGCGAGCACAAGCGGTCGAGAAGGGCGTGGAACTCTTCTAATCCTTTCTCGGGCACGAGCGCGACTTGATGCACGGCTAAACGTACAAGCTGAGGCAAGAGATGCATGTTGCTTTGCTTTCCACCGCCTCGGCAATCCGTGCTGAATGATGCATCCATGGCGAATCTACCGAGAAGCAGCGCCACGTCCCAAATGGATTGTCGCGCGCGTGTTGTCGGGACAATGAGTGCGCCGATGGCGAAGGCGTTTTGCCACCACGCGTCTACGGCGGCGGCGTACGTCGACTCTGAAATTGTCGAACTCGACACTGGGAGCAAGTTGTTGCACAGAGTCTCACTGTTTCTCAACGCTGCGCCCTCCCACTCGCGTTTGGGCGTGCGCAATGCAACGTCTGCGCGCTTTGCGGATGCGTGGCACGAGAAGTGAATGGCGTTGAAATGCGACACGGTGCACACCGTCTGCGACGCGTCACCATTTGCCGCGAGCGTTAGCGCAAGCTTATTATAGCAGTACACTCCGAGAAGCTCCCGTGGCTTCAAGGCGTAGCCTTCAAAGCACACTCGACACACTATTGAATCCTTATCGTTCTCCGTCATCATAGATTCGTATCCCTGTAAAGATCGAGGAGAGTGCGCAAGTCCGATGGTGAGCGGCGCTCCGGGACTCGAGGGACTGGCAACAACTTTCATACCCATTTCGGCGAGCATTTGTTCTCGCTTGGCTAAAGCTTTGCGACGATTTTCATCTCGCGTTGCCGCTCTCAGTTCATCAAGGTGGTCTGCGACTTCTTCTGACGCCGTTGCCAATGTTTCCAAGCAGTTTTCAGCGAGAGAGCCGATGTCGCGTTCGGTGACCGACTCGAGTTTATGCAACAGCACAAATAGAATCGCGTTGGCGTTGACGTCAATTTTGTAACCTCTGGCGACCCCGTTCAAAAATTCCAATGCAAGAGGTAAGCCACTGCGCTCGATGGCGGCATCCCAAGCGGGTGATCCGCGCTCACGGGCACTCGGTGCGCCAAACGCGACGTTGACGACGTAGTCAGAGAGATACGTCACCGTACCAGCGGACCAAATGGCTTCGAGTACGCGTTGACCCGAGAGATCGCGTGGAATGGCATCAGCAAGTCGTGCCGAACATTCAAGTTCGAGCTGCAGTGCGCCCTTTTCGGCATCGCCATCCTGCATGTCATCAAAAGATACAAGTTTGCGCACCGACGAGTCGAAATTCTTGGCGAGAATGTTCTTTGACTCGACGACTGATCCAGCGAGTCGCGGAATAATGCGCGCGAGGATATCCGCTTCGTGACGTTCTTGACTTCGAATAAGTTGCTTGAGTTGAGCTGAGAAAATTTCCACGTGATTCATTTCTTGTGCTTGCATCGAAAGTGCGATAGTTTGCAGCGATGAACCACTCTTTTTCAGTCTCGGCGAAGTGACGCGTTGAATGCTCGATGCGTCTTCGTCAAAAGTCTGCGCAAGTAAGCCACTAGACGCAGTTCGCGATGCTGCTTTCAAGTCATCTTTCTCGTTTGCTTCTTGTTCTTCTTGTAAAAGCATTTCAATCACGAGCAATAGCTCATTTCCTGATGTAGAGTTCTGCTTGAATGCCAACGCGGCTTCATCCAACAAACTCGCGAGCGCGCCGCTCATGAGCATGGATTGTCTATTTTTCTTCAATTGACTCGCAGCGCGTAAGATTCGGAGTAAAATGACTGAATCATCCTCAGCACCAGTGTACAAGGTAGAGGAATGCGCCCGAATGTTTGGCAACAGCTGAATCAATGTTTTGAATCCGAAATCTTGTTGGAAGATTCCCGTCGCCGCGTACTTGGCTTCCAAGTCTTCATCTTCTTCTTGCGACGGCGCGAGTCGATCGATTCTCTCCTCCGTGGCTTCACCATCTAACCCAGAAAGACGGAACGTTATCGCCATCGGCGGGCCGATCGGCTCGTTCGCGCCTGAGGTTTGACTCTGACGCCGCTGGACGCCATCAAATAACGACGGCATCCAAACGCGCTCAAACACGTCGGCGACAGCCAAATCAAGACTGATGATTTGATTTGCGACGAGTAACTCCATGCCAAAATCATCATCTACAAGACCAACCATGTCGAGTTCGCGACAAATCAGATTCTTGACATCGCGCATGAGAGGTTCTTTGGAATCGAGTTGACTGCTCGAGTACGGATTCCTCGCCATCGTTCCCGGGATGAATTCCTCCTGCGTGGCACTCTTTAAAAGCCGTAAGAGATGCACCTTTTGCGGTGGTGCGTGAGGAAGCACTAAAACAGCGAGTTCGTCTAAAATGACATGAATCGGCACACGCGTACCACTGTCAACTTCATAAGAGCGAGCGAGAGCGACGCAAATTTTTGCAACTTTTGCCTTCATATCTTCTGAAGACTCTACGCAAAGTTGAAGCAGCGCGTCAAACGTTTCTGACGCACGCATCGCACTCGGTGCTTGACAAACCTTAAGAGCTCTCGAACACAGAGTTGCGCGAACGAGAACATCAATTCCAGAGTCCATGAAAGACGTCATCAATTGCGTAGAACCTTTCAAAACATCGTTTAAAAGCGACGAGACGCATTGCAATCCAAATCCAACATCAACGGAATTCGCATCGAAGAGTGCCGCTTCGGATTTGATGTACTTGGAGCACGCATCGAGTTCTGTGCGCAACATGGAAATCAAAATATCAACCAATTTATTCGACTGATTGAGCTCGATCAACACTGACTCGCCACGTAACGCACTGTTGAGCGTGTTGAGGTAATCCATGCATGCGCCGTGCGCCAAATCTTTGGGAACCGCGTGCAGCAAATATTTCGCAACCTTTATATTGACGCACTCACCTTGACGCGTTAATAACGAAATGATTTGAATGACTTCCAGTCTAACATGCTTTGACGCGCAGAAGAGAGCTGAAACGAACCATGGCATCAAATCAACCAGTGTTGGTTCATCAACACGGTTTTCACTCAAATACCGTGAGAACGATCTGCCCAAATGTTGAAACGCATCTGCAGTGATTAACGTATGAGCCGTCAAAATCAATTCATTATGCTCACTACGATTGGCCAAAGCTTCGTGAATGACCTCAAGCGCTGGTAATATGACGTTATCGGCAATAACGGGGTTTGAAATCAGCTGCGGTGAGCTCAACGCTTTGCACGCGAGTGCCATCAACGTTGATCGTTCATCACCGTAAGTTGTTACTGCGCCGTTTGCATTACCTCTATGCGCATTCGCGTGAATCAAGTCTTGTAGCAAAAGCATGTCTTGGTTGTTTTGCGACACCATTGGCCCGCTCCAAGCCTTGAAATGCGACAGGTTATCGTTTGCGCGCTCAAAGGCGGCCTTGCACAAAAATTGACGCACGTTCTCATCTCGCACTGCCATATTCGACAAGACTGTTCGCGCAACATTACACATTGACGACCCGAGCATTTGTGGGTTCAGCATGCGACTGTATATGTACTCATGAATTTTGTTTCTGCTCAACGCTTCGACACCAGACTTTGTGAGCGAGAGAGATGTGCACAATTTTATCACGCAGTGCAAATGATCACAGCACGTGCCAAAGTTCCAAGATATTTGAGCATGCGATTTAATCGATGAGTCGCGTTGAGACAAATAATGAAGAATTGCGTTATGGATTGCGCGTCGCTTGAAATTGGCCGCAATCAGTTCCATTCTGTGATTCTTACTCGTCACCTTGTAGAGGTGTCCAACATCCATCATAGTTTCGCCTTTTCCAAACAATGCTGTTCTCACAGAAGCTTCGGTGGACTCAATCGCCTCAACGGCAACTTTCACAGCATCTGCTTGATGCTTGAGCTCTTGAATGGCTGATGAAAGTTCGTCGCTGTTGTGTAATTTTGGGTAACGCTCGCACAACGCCCTATGCGTATGCAATGTTGTCTGAATTTTCGCATACCGACAATGCCCACACTCGTTGCATATGAACGCATCAAGTTTTTCGTAATTGATATTACGGCAATAACGGCATTGATACGCGTTTTCGCGGCAGTTGGAGCAGATTCCGTGCTTGACATCTGTCACGTGACGAGCGCATCTGGGACAGTGCAACGTCATCAAGCTCTTCGCTTGCACGTTTTCATGAAATGACTTAAAGACCAAGTTGAGCGCCCACACATCAACAGGAAGATCCAATTTCAATGTCTTCTCGGTGTCACTCGCGGACAAATACAGTTTGCCCAGAAGTTGCCAGTGCTGAGAATTGAAAGTGCGCATCGTGTTGGCATCCTTGTCGGCTGTCATTCTCCATATCTCAATCTCTTTCACTCGCAAGTATGTTTTGACCTCTGTCACTCTGACCGTAATCGAGTCGACAGTCATCAATTCGCGAAACTTTGTCATCGCGCTATTCTTCGTAAACATTTGTTGCTTCTTCAACGTATCCAAGTGCTGATCTTCAAACTTGTGTGCAGCGAGAAACGACTGCGCATCTCTCATACCACAATCTGTTTCTAACCAATATTTGTCAACGTCTTCCGTTGAAAACACGCGACGCTGCTCTAACTCACGATACAGATCGGCCCTGACATGATCACTGACTTGCAACAAAGCATCTTTCATTCCGATGCAAAAGTGATTAATTTTGTGCTCAAATTTTGACACAACGTCGTCATTAACGATGGCCCGCTGCATGAAATCTAAAACCTCGTTGGCACGATGTCCTTTTGATTGCGCATCCTGCATGGATTCCATCAAAACATCCAACAAATCATCTCTGTACGATGGGTATGATTCCCAAATCGAACTCAAAACGCCAGTCGCGGCACGCCTGACGTCGTCATCTCTTGATTGAAGCGCACACGCCACGACAAGATCCAGGCGCTCGACAATCTCTCGAATCAAAATCGCGCCTCTCACTTCCGTGCAGTTTTCATTGCTTTGCACTTTGCATGTCTGGATGATGCAAGAAATGATGTGACACGCGTTTGCGCCGAGAGAAGAGGGTAGTTGCATGGTGGCGTGCGTCAGCCCAATAACGAACGCAGCTTCGAAGTCAATGTTTTCCATAAAGTACCGCAAACTTGCGACACTAGCTCTCGAAATATCCGCAGTAGTTTGTATCGCACTTTTTAGTTCGAGTAAATCGGCGTAAGCGACCTCGTCTGCACACCATGGAGAACTAAAACGAGCATCTGTAATCTTGCGCAGAGACGGCACCAAATTCAGCAAGACACCCGCCTTGTTGAGAACTTCCGCATCCATGTCGACGTTAAGAAGAGTAATCATCTTATTCGCACTCTTTGAAATTTCACTCGGCGACCTCAATGCCGAAGCTTGCGAAAGTACGTGCAACCAGTCACTCTTCTCGCGTTCTGGTAAGGCGTCAAGCTCCAGAGCTTGCAAATACGACGTTGCGTGAATTATAGTGGACTCCAAACTGAAGGACGCTATTTCGGACGATGAACGATTGGATCCACTCGTGCCACACTCCAGTAGTGCACCATAACCGCGCTCAGACTGCTCAAGCTGCCTACCCAGATCATGAGTTGTTGATCTGCGTAACAGCTCACACGCTAAAGCGTACGCATGCAACAGCGCTTCACGCGCATCCTTCTTTGGCGCGCCATGCAGTTGTAGACATTCTGCCGAAATTGCGAGTCGCCATGTGAGTGCATCATATTCGATAATGTTCCCACGCAATGGTGGAAGTCTGCACAGCTCAGGATTTAAGCACTCAGGGTAAACCTCGATGAGCGCCCTGATGAGCAGCGCTTGCGACTTGTACATCACTCGATCGTTGACTTGCATGATGACACAGACCAAATCACGTATACCATTCGAACTTGAATATTTTTCCCGCCTAAATTCTGGCTTGGCTGAAATATTTCTTCGCGCTTGATTCAAGTTGATGCCCTGGTTGCCAATAGGAACTATGAGATGCGACAGTAATGTTTCTGCAGCGACCATTCGAACATCTTCGTGTTCGCACGTTATCAAGTGAAACATGCAACGCACAAGTTGAGCATCGCGTTCATGCCTCAATACGGCTGTAATCGCGTGTACAGCGTAAGGTACAACTTCATCGGCGTTCCATGAACCTGAACCTGCATCGATCATCGCTGGCAAACTTTCGCAGAGTTGTTTCAAGTATGGCGACGAGTCCAGGAGTGCCCGCGGACGCCTGATCGCGAGGCGACCAAGTTTCCGAATTGCAAAGTGATACTCTACCAAATCTTCGTGCTTCACGCTGAGCGGCTTCTGAATGACGCGCGAGCAGATGTTTTCCGCAACTTTATGTCCAATCAGTAAAGTTGAATTATCCTTAATGTTGATCGCAGAGAGCGAGTCGGCGTCGTGCGCGGATGCGCTCAACACCGCCCAAGCTAAAAACTTTGCCGAACGATGGTGCTGCGTTTCCAAAGCGTTAAATTGCGGCTTGCGCAACATGGCTTCGTAAACGACACGTAACTTGCTCGATTTCAAGTCCAAGTCACAATATCGTAGACTATGGATGACGGAAATCGTCCCCTGCAACCACGCAGAAGGAACGGTTGCGTCACCAACGTCGCGCATCAAATGTTGTCTGGATCGACTTGAAGAAGAATTCAGCGCGTCATGGACGCTTTGAGCTTCTCTTTCGAGTTCAATTTCAACATCTTTATCCAAATCCATCAAAGTGCTCGCGTAAACTTCCAATCGATCGATGCGGATTCTTACTTGGTTGGCGGAGTCGACGACAAATTTTAGCTTCATTGGTAATACGCTGTCCTTAAGCGCGGCAGACTCCGAGCACGTAAATGGAATATCGTACCACCTCCTGGACTCTCGTTCAAATTTGACTACTCGACCGCTGGGCAGAATCATCTTGGAAGGCGCATATGAGGTCATCGTCATGCCACCGATATGAATACGTACACCACGAATGACGCGAGAGTCGCCATTCGAGAGTTGCATCGTCAAATGTACGTCATCAGAATTTTGGGCTTCAATGAATCCATCCTCGGACTGAAGAATAGAACGCAAGGCAGAAGGAAGCGCGCCACGGTTGAAAGATCCACCAAAATCGACGGTAGGCGTCACCTTTGCTAACTTCTCAAAGAAATTGTAATCAAAGGTGACGACGCTCGCTAATCCTCCTTGTTTCTTTGAGTCTTCAAACAAACTACTTGGCGTCGGCGACGATCGCACTTCGTCGTATGCGCTGATTTGCATTGAACCATCGTCTCGTATAGTAATGAGTGCGGAGGGAAAGTCGCCAGATCCAGCCTTCTGGTAACCGGCGAAACCAATCACATTCGCCGGCGCCGCGGCAAGAGGGATGGACTCGACGTGTTCGCCATCTACTGATATGAGAGAAACACTTTCTGAATCTGATGATTGGCGAATAAACACTTTCTTAGACGCAAGCTGAAGTCTTGCCGAAGGACCACATTTGTTAGGCAAACAAAAGTCTGCAAATGTTGAGTGACCGATATCATTTGTCCTGATCTTCAACAGCGAAGACAGTTTAAACTCGCCGCCATCGCTCGTAGCTACACGTGCCAAAGTCATACCGCCATCTGCAGTGTTGACAAAAAGCACATCATAAGCTTCTGAGTATGCCAGTGCGTATATATCAGACAAGTCTTCATTGAGTTCCAGCTTTGCTTGAGCGTTTAAGTGAATGAACTCATTCGATTTATTGCTAGGCACATCCAACGCGTACACGCTGCCATCGTTTGTCAACGTGATGTTGCGCGCAAAATTCCGTCGTTTAGCGTCAATCCAGACTGAAGAAGTAATGTACAGAGGAGATGCAATTATTGTGCATGCTGGCTGAGTGGCACTTTGGCTCAAGTCGTACAGGACGCTGGAATTCCTTCCAGTCAAGGCGAACAGGCACGTCGAATTCGGCACCCACGCCGAATCGATAATCAAGTCGAATTCATATCCACCAGAAGTATCAGCAAGTCTAAGACGATCAGTAATGTCTCCACTATTGTTAAGCGTACAAATTTGTACTTCGTACAGGCCAACGACAGAAAAAGTATCAACATTGCTGTGATTGAATTTGATATTCACCACGTCGAAACAAAACACGTTTCGCGAGAGAGGGCGAATCCCAACCTTGTCGCCGAGCTTGACCGCAGAACTCTCGCGATCGGATGAAGTAGCTTGCGCTCCGATGACAATATTCGCGTCCAAAATCGAAATTTTATCCCCTTCACCAATAGCGAGATGACCACCATTTGAACACGCGACGACATTGCGTACAATGATACCGCTCAACATGAGCGCTTGGACGTGCGGCTTGGCTTCGAGTGCGCGCAACTCAAACGAACCAGCTTTAAAATTTCTTGCCACACGCATAGCGTTTGTTTCAGTGGCAGTAATAGTAGTGAGTTCTCGATCTGTCATCTTTACATCTAAAGACATCGGTTCATCATCGTGTAGTGGCTTAAACCAAGAAATGAGCACAGCCTCCAAAGCTTCAACAACGCTGCCGTTTTTAAGCGCCATTCGCAAAGATTCGAGAGCGTTGACTGAGCACAAACGCCGTGCAAGATTGGGTTCATGCAATTCATCTACATCATTTTCAGCCTCAGAATCACTATCCGGATCTATTTCTAACGCTTTGTCCGAAATTGCAATCTCTGCCGGTCTCGAATGAATCTTTTCAAAGTCTTGTTCATCCAAACAGAAGCATTTGTGTCGCGGCGACTGCATGGCTCCGTCGGCCCCACAATCACAGAAAAATCTAGACTTTCTCGAGTAAACAATGCGATGTCCTGCGTGGCAAGTCTTTGCACAATTACTGCAGCATCCACGTGAAGCTACGAGATTGCAGTCGTAGCAAAAGTACCAATGCTGTTCTTGGAAAGACTCGCCACTCGTGATAAAGGTACACAACCCAGAAGACATATCTAACGATCCTCGACGGTCGCTGCTCGTCGTCGCCTCTTCGCGTTCGCTATCACCATCGGATGAAACCAATCTTTCTCTCAAAGACAAATGCGCTGCATCAGCTGCGATGATCCTGCCCCAAAGCTCTGGTAGCGTATTTCTAACACGCTCTTCACCCGTGCGCCCACCACCCGTGAGTGAGGCTGCCGCGGCATCGAGTACGGCATCCAAACGCGCAAGTCTTGTGTTTAAAACATCTTCGGATGGATCATCGTCCGTCAAATTCTCGGGAGGAATCGCGAAAAGACGCCCGAATTCATCTTGAAGATTTATGATGTTGATTTCGCGCTCGTGGTTTGCTTCCGCATCAATCGGCTCGGGATGTTCTTCAGTTGTCGGTGATTCGAGTAAACGCGAAAGAGCACTCGACGTCGTGGATTCGGCAGAATCACGTCGAATAGGTTCATCGGCTTTGTGTAAAATGAAGCTCACGATGCGAATCGCCGGGATGAAGTGCGACATTTGATCCTCATCTTGTGCAAGCTTGGCGCGCGCCAAAGTACTGAGCAGACACTTTGCGGCGGTTTTAGCTCCGTCCGTCGGACAGCCAAGAGCCAATCTGATGAGTGTCATAGGAGCTGAATCTAAAGTGATCTTATTTGTTCGAGCGTTGTTGGAAAGTCGCTCGTCCAAAATAAAAGCATCAGAGAAATGTTCTAAAACAGCTTTGAGCAGTTTTGGGACGCATCCATAATTCTCGACGTTGACATCGTCGTTACTTATTGCCGCTTCCAAAAATTTTACCACGGCGTCTCGGAGGTCTAAATCATGACTGCACAACAAAGTAAGAATACATTTCGACACTTCATCGTTCGAAAGTAACGCAAATGATTCATCAAGTCTGAGTAAATTCTCACCGCTTGAAATGGCCACCGAGTACAGTGCGTTGGAGAGCGCGCACAGCGTCTCGCTCGAAACCGTTTCCCATGCGTATGATTTCACAAAGAAAAACACCAGCGTATTCAAAAACGCCAAGTCTGTTTGACTCACCAGTGTCGTTCCAACCATCCCGCATGCGCGTTCAATTTCTGACGCAACGCGTTCGACGAGGCGCGTGTCTGTTTCTGGCGTCAAAACGTCCAAGCATATCTGTGCCAAAAGCTTGGAAAGTTCGCTAATCTTCTGCGACGCTCGGCTCAATGTACGTTTCAGTATCTTTGAACACTCTTTCAATGTCGCTCGCTCAAGCTTCGCCATCGAATCATCACGCAATCTGTCGCCATCAAACAGTGTCCCAGTTGTGGGGCGTGACGACGACGTTGAATCTAAAGATGTCGACTTCCCTTCGCTCAACGCATGAACAAGCGCCACTTCTTCGCTTGCAACAAAGTCATTCATGGACTGTTTCGTCATATCGCTGCCGTCATCCATTCGTAACTGATCAATCACTTTAACGCTCCATCGCTCGGCGTATGCTTTTGACACGCAACTCCGAGCGACGTCTCCCCACCTCCCGCGCGTCTCAAAATCTTGCACATCCTCTCTCTCCATCGCGCTCGTCGCTATCCGCAATATCGCAACATACACTTCAATCACCATTTGCTCATCATCCTTCAAAGACGTCTCCAATGCACCTCGATGCTGCGTAAACGTCCCCAACGTCGCTTCGCACGCCTGCAACGCCTTCGTACACTTCACCCTCGAACACGTCCTCATCGCTTCCTCTCGCGCGCACACCACCAAAGGTCGCAAACAATGCGCCGCTAATGCATGTCCAGCCATCTTCTCCGCCGTCTCCGCCGTCCCTCGCGCCACGCGTCGCAACGCTCGCGCGAGTTCTTCAATTTCTTCCCACGTCGCTTCCTCGCCTTCTCCCGCATCGCTCCGCACCGCAACCACCGCGGCCGACCCCGCTGCGCGGCCGCCCGCGCTCGTAAACGACGCCGTGCTCGACCCGGCGCGCGCGATGACGGCTGCATCGCCGCCACCGCCGTCGTCGTCCATCGCCGTCGCCGTCGCGCGCTCGGTTGCCTCGAACGCACCGCCGCTGCTCATGCTCGCGCCGTCGCGCCGCCGCGCCGCCGCCGATCCGCGCCGCTATGCGCGAGAACCTCGTAGGCGTCGTCACGCACCGCGCGCGTGTCTCGATCGATGTCGTCGTCGCTCGCGCGCGACAAGAAGTGCGGGAGCTGCGCTTTCGCGCATCGGCGAGGTCGTTAGGGCGGTCGTCAATCGTCGACGCATCGCACGCAGTCACGCGCAACCGACGGCGCCAAGGCGAAAGATAAATACAAGAATACTCGTGCGAGCGATCGCGCGCGTTTGCGGGCGACGAACGACGTCGACGCGTGCGTGCGGAGCGCGAACGCGAACGCGTGGTGGGGCTCGCGACTCGCGACATCATGGGTGAGGTCAATGTCGCGTCGTCGCGCGCGGTCGAGCGCGCGTTCGCGGTGAAATCCGTCGCAGGCGACGCATGTAATGATGGCGTGGGCGATGGCGGCGCGCGCGCGACGTCCCCGACGCCGTCGACGCCGCCAGAGAAGGAGATGGAGCCGACGAAGAAGCGCCGGGTGACGCCGGGCAAGGCGAGCCTCGCGTCGGACGTACACGACGGCGCAATGCCGTTCGCGCACGACGAGCGGGGCGAGCCTATGTTTGGGTGCGAAACGTGTTCGTTTGATCCCGACGGGTGCGAGAAGTGTCTCGGCGGTCCGCCGATACGGACGACGTGGATTCGCGAGCGGGCGCTGGCGTACGACGTGCCCCCGGTGAAGACGTATCGACCGACAGAGGCGGAATGGGCGGGTGATCCGCTGGAGTACATCAATTCTATTCGACCAGAGGCAGAGAAGTATGGGGTGTGCAATATAATTCCCCCGCCGTCGTGGACGCCGGAGTTTTGCTTGCCTGATAAGGAGAGTTTGAGATTTCGGACGCGTATCCAGGCGTTGAATGAGTTGCAAAATAGACCGGCTGGACCGAGCGCGCGAGCTCGGGCAAAGATGCTCGAGGAAGAGGAAGACGATGCGGCGAATGGTGGTGCCAGTACCAGTGGTCGCATGGGTGGTGGTGGTGGCCGTATGGGTGGCGGCGGCGGCGGCGGGCGCATGGGCGGCGCGACGCCGGAAGACGTCGAAGCGGTTGTTAAACAGTACGGATTTCAACAAGGCGCGCGGCACAACTTGAAGTCTCTAGAAAGGTATTCAAAATATTTCAAGTCGACATACTTTAGTGAGCATGGAGAGCCGCAAAATGTTTCAGTAAAAGATATGGAGGGTGAATTTTGGCGACTCATAGAGGCGAGCGAAGGACGAAACGTTGAAGTCATTTACGGCGCTGACATTGCCACCATGCACGTTGGCAGTGGATTTGCCAAAACTGGCGTAAATTGCCCACCAGGGCAAGAAAAGTACGCGTCGAGCCCTTGGAACGTGTGTAACATGCCGTATAATTCAGAAAGCTGCTTGAGTCACGTTGAGGCAACGACTGGAATCACCGTGCCGTGGCTTTACTTTGGCATGACCATGTCGGCGTTCTGCTGGCACGTGGAGGACCACAGCTTTTACAGCGTTAATTATCATCACTTTGGCGCACCCAAGGTGTGGTACTCGATTCCAGCCACGCACTCGAAGCAGTTTGAGGAGGTGATGCACAGGCGCTTGCCGCACTTGTTTCAATCCCAGCCAGATCTGCTCCATTCACTGGTGACGATTTTGTCGCCTAAAATCTTACAAGATGAAGGCATACCGGTGTATCGCGTCGAACAACATCCTCGAAGCTACATCATCACATTTCCATATGCGTATCACGCCGGTTTCAATACTGGCTTCAACTGCGCAGAGGCGGTAAACTTTGCGCCGATTGATTGGTTGCCATTCGGCGTGGGCGCGACGGAGCGTTACGTGCGTGATAAGCGCTATCAATCTGTGGCGCATGACCAATTGCTATCGACACTGACACAAAGTGCACACAAACATCCACGGTTCCCAAAAGTTCTCGCCGAAGTGATGCAAGAGCGCGTCGATACCGAAGAACAACGCGTCGAAGCCGCAAAGCCTCATATCGGTCAGTTTGTGAGAATGGAGAACACCGCGGAGGCGCCTGATTTGAACGAACGCGATTGTACAACGTGCAAAGCTGATTTGAACTGGGCGGGTGTGGCGTGTTCGTGCTCATTTGGCAAGGGTCGCGGCTACGTGTATTGTTTGCGTTGCGTCAAGGCGTGCGAATGCGCCGCGGAGAAGCGCACATGTTTTTATAGACACACTGTACAAGAGCTTCGGGAACAAGTATCGGAGCTTAGAAGGTTAGCCGCGGGCACGAATTGATGTAATCACTCGTAGGCTTTTAAAAATCAATCAATCTATGCATTATTCTAACGTCTAATATCTCACACCTCTCAGCAAAGTCGACGACGCGTTGTGAGTAACCCCATCCATGCATCTTCACACGCAACGCGACATTCTGCAACCCACGTCGCCTCTACCAACCGTCGGAGAACCTGTCGCCAGCGAGCGTGGCTTGCACTTGCGCGAGCGTACCGTTATCGTACGAAATCATATCGTGACGCGATAGCACCGACAAGAGCATGTCTGGACGCCGACCAAGAAACGCTTGCACTTCGTCGTCATTCATGTCGAGCTTTTCCTTGAGCAAATCGACGCACTCGGCGGGATCTCGGACATCCCACAGCTGCGTAAAGTCGCTTAGAATTAAATCCCATCGCAACTTTGGGCACTTCTCGCGAAATTCATTAACTTTTCGCCGCACGTCGGCTGGGTCTTTCAAAAGCATGGCTGGCTTATTCTGCACGAGCTTGGACAAGTCTGCCTCTGGCAAAATCTCCTTCAACCGAACAAACGCAAGCGCAACATCCGGCACATTCGCCGCCATACGCACTATATCCGCCATACGAACCTCTCTATCTAACACCCGTCGCTCCAACCCAGGCGCAATCGTAAACAAACGACCCAAACGCGCGCCGCACTCCGCCTCGCCCAACCCGAGCTCATCCGCCACCACGCGCACGCAAAACCTCATCTTCCCTTCCTCATCCCACCCAGGCTGCTCCGCGATATTCTCCAACGCATCCTCCTCACCGATAATATCCCCCAATTCCGTCACCAAGTGCTCTCTCCGCTTCGACTTGTACTCCCCGACGTTCCAGCGCCCACTGGCGAGCTCGCGCAGCGCCCCGATGGCGTCCCGATCGTTCGTCGCGCGCGGTGCGCGCGCGCGCCGACCTTCGCGCGACGCCGCCGGTATACACGGCACCGCGCGCACCGCGCGCACCGCGCGCACCGCAACGGCGACCGCGAGCGACATCCGCGCGACGCCCTGTGCGGCGGCACCGTGGGTGATCCCCTCGACTTTCTGGTGGGCCTATCGACCAATCATGACCAGGCACGCACCCCCTGGTCCACATCCAATACGATTCCAATCGAATCCTCATTCACGCGCGCGCGTACGCACCGCCGGACGACGCCATGGGTATCTGCAACTCGACGCCATCGACGGTTCCGGTACGTGTATAGCACAGTGCGCGCAGGTTCGCGGCGACGATGTCGTCGTCATCGCGCGCCGCGCGCGTCGTGGGATTGGATTGGATTGGGCGCGGTGATCGCGAGAATTGTGTTGAATTGTTTCGCGTGGATGGATTATGCGGTGGTTTCGCGCGGTGTGTGGTGGATGATGGGCGCGGCGTGGGTGATCGTGGCGTTGTGTGTGTGTGTGTGCGCGCGCGAGAGAGAGAGAGATGACTGACGTGTGTGTGTGCGCGCGCGCGTAGTATTCGGAGACGAATCCGCGGTCGGGGCAGCCGAATCCGCTCGGGCAAAAGGCGAGACCGGATAACGTGCTCGGACGCACGACGGAGGACGTGAATGATTTGTTTGAGTTTCATGAGGAGCTAGGACGTGGTCAGTTTGGCACGACGTTTTTGGTGACGGAGAAGGCTACCGGGCGTAAGTGCGCGTGTAAGGCGATTTCCAAGCGCAAGCTTCAAAACTCCGAGGATATTGAAGACGTGAGGAACGAGATCAGGATTTTGCACCATCTTTCTGGGCACGAGAATATTGTCGAGCTCATTGGTGCGTATGAGGGTAACAAACACGTCTATATTGTCATGGAACTCTTGGCGGGTGGTGAATTGTTCGATCGCATTGTCGAAAAGGGCAAGTATAGTGAAAAGGATGCGGCGGACACGTTGCGCACGATTGTGCGTTGCATTGATTACTGCCACCAGTTGAGCGTGATGCACCGCGACTTGAAGCCTGAAAACTTTGTGCTCAAGGATCGCTCGCCTGATTCTGCGATCTGCGCCATTGATTTCGGTTTGTCCACGTTCTACCGTGAGAACCAAGTCTTTACGGATCTCGTCGGAAGCCCGTACTACGTCGCTCCCGAAGTTTTGCGTCGGCGCTACGGCAACGCCTCCGACATCTGGTCGTGCGGTGTCATCCTCTATATTCTTCTCTCTGGTGTGCCCCCATTCTGGGCGCAAACCGAGCAAGGGATCTTTGATGCCATTTTGGCTGGCAACCTCGACTTGACGAGCGACCCGTGGCCCAAGGTGAGCGCCGAAGCGAAGGAGCTCATCTCTGGCATGCTCGAAGCCGACCCGAAGAAACGCCTCACCACGGCTCAAGTGTTGGCGCACCCGTGGGTGGCGGACCCGTCCGTTGCTTCTTCCAAGAAGCTCGACAACGTCGTGTTCAAGCGTTTCAAGAACTTTGCGGGCATCACTAAGTTTAAGAAGATGGGATTGATGGCCATGGCTCGTACCATGACCACGGAAGAAGTCGCTGGCTTGAAGGAACTCTTCAAGAGCTTCGACACGGACAACTCTGGTACGATTTCTATCGACGAACTCCGCCAAGGTTTGAAGGTCAAGCACGCCGGTCCGGCGATGGAAGAGCTCAAGGCGATTATGAAGACGATCGATATTGACGGCAGCGGCGAGCTTGATTACGAAGAGTTCATCGCGGCTACGCTCGCCACGTCCAAGCAGCAATCTGCAGATGCCGTTCGTCGTGCGTTTGACTACTTTGACAAGGATGGTGATGGTTCCATTACTGTCGAAGAGTTTGAAGAAGCGTTCGCTAAGATGTCTCCAGTGGAGCGCGCCAACCTCGGCGACATCGGTGAGTTGATTGCGAGCGCCGATACCGACGGCGATGGGTGCATCGATTATAAGGAATTCATGGCCATGATGAAGAAGGGTGAATAAGTCGAATGTGTGAACGTTTAAAGGCGGGTCTTTCCCTGTGATGATGACGGCACAAACTTTTTGTTTCTGGACATCAAAAAAATGTTCAACTCGCGAAATACTACCAGCAGCGTGCCCGTCGTTGTATTTAATTTGGGTTTAATGGTTTTAATGATCAATAAAAGCGCATTAAATTAACATCATAGCAAACGCATGCGAAATATATCCGCCGCAGCATTCTAATTACGCGCCAACCTTGAGAATTTCCATCTCGAACACGAGCACGCTGTTTGCCACGATGAGCGAGTTGAGCGTCTGCTTGCCGTATGCGAGCTCAGACGGAATAACAAGTTCCCACTTATCACCCTCCTTCATGAGCTGCATCGCTTCAGTCCAACCCTTAATCACTTGATTCGGCGCAAACGTTGTTGGTTGTCCACGCTTGTACGAAGAATCAAACTCTTCGCCCGTAATCGTCGTCCCGCGATAGTGCACCGAGCACTTCGTGCTCTTCGTCGGGCTCGGCGCATCCGCCGCCCCGCTCTTCAACACGCGGTACTGCAACCCGCTCGGAAGCACAGTCACACCATCCTTCAACGCATTCGCCTGCACATTCAACACCGTTTCGTCAGTCTCGCGTCGTCATTTCCAACACATCACCAATCACGATGCGATCATCGCAATCCATCGCACCTGCAAGTACGCGAGCCCGTCCTCGAGCGCACCCGCGCGCGCGACGGAGAATTGCCCCGCGAGAAGGCACAAAAACAACACGATCGCCATCAAGGCGGATTTGAGCGTCATGCGGAACATCGGTTCGGCGGTGCGGCGCGCAGTGACGATTGATTTCTGCAGAACGACATTAGTCGGCGTTCCAGCAACGCTCGCCTCGCGGCAGCTCATGGGCGGATCGTCGTCGCGCGGCGTCGGCGGCGACGGGGATGCGTGCGAGGCGTCCGTGGCGACGCGCGCGCGCGATGGCGGCGTCGGCGGTGCGTCGACGCGCGCGGAGCTGCGTCGGGACAGCGACAGCGACAGCGAAGCGATGTTTCCATTCATGTGCGACGCCGACGGGGCGTGTGCGTCGGGTGCGGCGCTCGGCGAGGGCGCGGTCGCGCCGGCGGATGTGTTGAGACAGTATCCGCACGGGGTGTATACGGTTGGACGAGCGCGCCGGGGCGCTGGGGGAGGCTCGGGCGTGGGCTGGGGCTCGGGCGCGTTTGCGTTGTCGAGCGCAGAGTTTCATTTGGATCGCCTGTGTTCGCGCGATGCGCGGTGGTACATCGCGCACGGGCGCGAGGATGGGTCGGTGACGGCATCGACGTCGATGCCTGCGTCTTCGGCGTCGTCGGCGCCGCGTGCGTGCGTGGGTGATGAGGACGACGACGCGCGGGACGTCGAGGCGGCGTTTCGAGCAAAGGTGATGGGCGCGATAGCGCGCGCGCTCGATCACGCGACGACGCGTGCGAGCGCGCATTGTGACTGCGTGGTCGTGACAGTGTCGGTGCATCGCGGCGTGGCGGTGGATGGCGATGCATTGGATGGCATTTCCTGGGCGCGCGCGAGCGACGTCGACGTCAAGACGCTCGTGACGTCGTACTCGGAATTCGACACGGCGGATGAGACGTTCGGCGCGTACGTCGATGTAGATTCAAGCGTGCGTCGCGCGCCGGTGAGCGTCAAGTATGCAGATTGGATACACGGCCGGGCGAAAGCTTCGGCGGCGCTCGCGGATTGGAACGCTCGATGCGACGAACGTCTCAAATGCGTGGAATACTTGTTGACAAAATCACACCCCGCGTCGCCAAGCGACGACGGCGAGGGCGAGCGACTCGAATTACTAGAAGGCTTGACGAGCAATTTTCTGTTGATCACGAACGTCAACGGGACGCTCACTGCGCACTGCGCCAAACCAGGATTAGACGTCCTCGACGGCGTCGCCATGCGCGCGTTGACAGCCGAGTTGACTCGCCGAGGCATCCCGCTCATCGAGCGCGCCCCAAACGCGTTTCCCATCGAACACCGATCCACATGGGTCGCCGCGTACCTCACCTCCGCCATCAAGGGCATCGTTCCGCTCGATTTCATACTCTTCCACGGCGGCAAAGACGACGCGGGCGACGGCTGCAACTTTCGCTCCGCGCCGTTACCCGCGTCGCGCGCGATGGCCCTTGTCGATTGTTATTAGCCCTAGACTTCGTTCGCGCGCCAGCAGTAGACTGTAAACATACAAAATCAAAGCGAATGATAGCAAAAAAGATTTCGCAAAATAGAAAGACAATTGGCTGCTCGGAGTTGGAGGCAGCTTTAATCAAGGTATGTGACAAAGTGTTCTGGCTTTAACGGTAGCGGTTCTATGACAACGTTATGGGTATTTCCCGCGCGCACCATCGCGCGCGCCCGACGCGCGCGCCGCCCCCGCGCCGCCTCTCGCCCCTCGCCCATCGCGCGCGTCATTTTTCCCAACCCAAATCCACCCCCGTCGCGCGCGCGCGTCGTCGTCGTCGTCGTCGCGCACCGCCGCGCGCACGCGCACCCAAAATGCCGACATTCCTCCGAGACTCGCGTCATTTCGCGACGCCATCGGTCGACGAGTTCGCCGCCGCGACGCCGCGACGGCGCGCGCGAACGACCATGCCACCTTCGCGATGCGAGAATCCGGCGTGTTTACGCGAGGTGCGCGCGCGCGCGCGACGGGAGCGGAGGGATGGTGCGCGCGCGCGGGGACTCGGATGTGTCGCGGCGTTTCGTGTCTCGAGACTAACGCGCGCTGTGACGTGCGTGGATGCTCGCGCGCAGGATACGCCGATGTGGCGCAAAGGATGGGTTGATGATGAGTCGTCCACGGATGCGCTGGTTGATTTGTGTAACGCGTGTGGTGCGTGTTGTTTTTGCTTTTTGGGCGCGCGCGCGCGCGCGGTCTCGACGTCGTCGTACGCCGACGCGGGACGTCATGATGCGCATTCGTACTTATATTGTGTGGTGTTGTTTTCGTGCGTAGGGATTGCGTACAAGCGTGGATGGTGGTGTCAATGGTGTAATTGCGTCTATCGCAAACCGGAAGAGGGTGATAAAGAGACGAAGATGCGTAAATGGCGTTGGCTGGCGTGTGATTTTTGCGACGCGTTTACTCACTACGAATGCGAAGCGAAACTCGCGCCGTCGAGCGCGTTGACTGGGGACACGTATGCGTGTCCGAAATGTCGAGCTGGACCTAAACTACCGAAATTCCCGCGTAAAGAGACGGACAAGGTGAAAAAGGCGAATGCAAGCGCGACGACGACGGCGGCGGGACGATTTTTGCACAAGCGTCCATTTTTGCGCGTCTCCGCGAAACCCGGCAGTCGCGTCGTCGGTCAAGTCGGTCCTGTCGAACCGCTGCCGCCGCCGAAGAAGCGTGAATTGACGATTTTGTCCGAGGCGGCGCTCGCATCTGCGTCCGCATCGACGCCGGCGACGACGTCGCGCGCCATGAAAAAGGCAAAAATTGAGTCAAATTTGGAATCGATGGACGACATCCCGGCGCGCGTTCTGGCCAAGCAATCATCGTTTGCGACGACGTCTGCGCGCGCCATCGCGCGCCGCAAGCCTCTGTTGCAACCTTCTGCTACCACGACGTCTACGCTGATTAAACCGCGAGCATCAAAGGCAACAGGGGCGATACCCGTACCGGCAAAGCCGCCGTCGCGCGGCTTCTCGGCGCGCGCTGTCATTCCATCATCTACGGCAATGAAACCACCTCGGATATCGCTTCGCCCAGCGCGTCCACGCGCGCCAAAAGAACTGGCCAAGGCGACTGCGCGGCGCGATGACACTGTCTCGCGACCGCCGCGCCCGTCTGGATCACGCCGCCAGCGCGCGACGTCATCCGGATCCCGCCCTCGTCAGCCCGCGAGCGCCATCGCGCAGCCACGCCGCCGCAGTTTAGTCGATTCCATCGGTTCGCTGCATGCAAAATTTCCTGTCGACATCTATGAAACATTGTACGGTTCTGGCTCTGGCAAAACTGTCGACGACGAATCGTCTCCAGGCTACCGAACGCGAATCGAAGCGTCGTTGCTTCAACAGCGCGCGTCGAAATCGCCGCCATCGACGATGACGATGACGACTGCGCTGCGGCCCGCACCGACATCACTAGGTGATCAAGGTGACACCACGAGTGAGCTGAAGCGGCTCGCGCGAGCTATCACGCAGTCGCTCGACCCGAATTTCGATCAGCACACGATTTACGTAAACGTCTGCCGTTTAATCCACAAGCTATCGCAGACGCGCGCATACGTCACCAAGGAGATGATCTTCGAAGCCAATTTACAAAACATCATTGGTGGTTTACTGACGAGTGATGATGTGCGGATTCGATTGGCGGCGGATTCGTTGTTAAACATTCCGGCGTGGCGCGAGGCAATTTGCGGGACGGCGACGCCGCAGCGGGGAACAGCGGCGACGCATGCGACGCATCTGGTGGGTAAACCGAGTGGATTGCACGCGAGTGCGTCGACTGCGGCAACGACCCCCGCGCAACAGACGCCCGCAGCGCCGATTTTGCATGATTTCCATTGGAACAGTGCAACGCATTTGGGCGTGTCGTCGCCAGAGGACGCGACGGCGGAGGACGCCGGGGATTTTTTGTTCCACACCGTGGGCGAGCCGCAGCTTCGTGGTGATCGTCGCGTGGGATGATTTGTTCTCTTTTTTCCTTTGATATGTTTACAATTTACGTGTACATTCTTTTCTACAACTCGTCGCGAGGATGCGGTGCCGGGGATTCGTCATCAACGCTCGCCGTGTCTTTGTCCTCCTCTTCTTCTTCTCTATCTTCAACCACCGTCGACACTGGTTTCGCTCGCTTACTCTTCTCGAACGTCCAATCACCCGGCTTTGCTTTTGGTAACCGCTTCGTACCACTCGGAGCTTTCGGTCCTCCGCGAACGTCGCATCGCGCCACCTCGCGCTCGAGTTCGGCGTTGCGTTGTCGCAATCCTAAATTTTCCTTTTGTAACATTTCTAGCGTCGATATCGCATCGGCAACTTCGGCGTATTCGTTCGCCATCTCGCGATGTGCTGCGGTTAATCCCGCCAAGCCACACATCCATTGCTCGGGCATTAATACTTTATCACCTTTACCGTGACCGTCGAGCACGGCGAGTAAATCGCTCTTGAGAAATTCCCACGCGCGCGGCGGCGTAATCGCCTCATAACCGTCTCCGGTATCCTCGTCGTTCTCAGCAGCGTATTCCGGGTGAACAGAGTTTGACGCAAGCTGCCATACGGCGTTGGCGCATTCGAAATCAATCGTGGATTCTACCAGGGCTTCATAGCCGAGCGCGCGCACGGCGTCGAGGACGACATCCGCAGCGGCGAAATATTCAAGCGCACCTTCGGGATCACGCACGATAAACTTCACCTCTGCGCGCTTGAGCTTATCTGGATCCTCCAACGCATCCATGTTAGGAATAAATATTATGCCCGCAATCCCAGGCTCGTTAAACATCAATCCAAACAAGTACTTGAAGCCGATGAGCGACGAGGCGCGCGCGTACGCCACGTTACCATACATCGCGCGCGCGTATAAATCCGCCCACGATGGCTTCTCCAACAATATCACCCGCACCGAACTTTCATTCCTCTCGACAAACTCCATCGCCTCGTGTCTATTTCGCACCTCCTCGATCGGACCAATCGCGTGTCGCAACTTTTCTGTAAAAAATTCAGCCAACGCGTTCGAGTCTGTCATTCGTCCTTCGTACGCCTCCATGGTATTATAATACGAATACGCCATGAACCCGCACGCAAACTTACGCGACCGCGTTCTCGATACTTTTGAAAACGTCTCTGCGATGCGCGACACATCAGTGCCCTCCATCTCCGACTCAACGACGTCCAACGCGTCCACGCTCGAGGCGACGCCTTCAATCGATCGAGCAAACCTTCTCCACACCTCCTTCACGCCATGCGCCGCGCAGTACCCCGTGGTTTGCTTGGGGAACACACCGATGATAAAATGGTGCCCACTGCTCATGAGCTGCATCTCGAGCGCGGGGAATCGCACGGCGGAGACGTACTTTGGTAGAGGGAGCAGCGTGGAATTGGCGACGCCGTCGAGCGCGAACGCTCGCACGGTTTTAGACGTCGTATCATTCGAATTCGCGTCGATGGGCGATATGCATGCAATGAAAAACAGCGCCGCCACGCATGCGATGAGCGGTCGCGCGCGACGCATGGAGACACACTGCGCGCGCGCGATTGTGCGGTGGATTACTGTTACGCTTTCGTCTTTGTCTTCGTCGTGTTACATCCATCCATTCATTCATTCGCTGCGTCTAAAATACTAACCATTTCTATGCATCCATTCAATCGCGCTTGATTGCTTTTAATTTCTCCCGCGTCGCCGCGTGGCTCGCGCGTTGGCCTAAAAACGTCACCAACGCCCCGAGCAAGGCGACGTTTTTGAAAAACATAATCATCTCCACGCCCAACGCCGCCTCGTCCCCGATTGCCGCCTCGCTGGTGTGCACCCAGAACGGATGCATCACCGGAGTGACGATGAGCAAGAATAGGATCAAGAATTTGGCCCCGATGGCGAAACCGGCGGCGAAGAGGGAGGCGCCGAGGAGTTCGAGCGTCGTCGCGAAACGGACGAGCGCGTAGTCGCTCGGGAGTAACGAACATAAATCAAAGCCGGTTTTGGCGTTGATGGTGTGCTTCATGAGACGAAGGGCTGGAGTGACGCTGGACATGAGCGCGGCGTCTGGACCCGCGCGTAAGGCTTGCCATCTGCGTCGAAACGATAACGAAATCAATCCATCAGTCTCAACCGTTTTCAAGTAGTTTTAAAACCACGACGACGACGACGACGACGACGACGGAAACGACGGGGCAAACAACATCGGCGACGACTACATCGACGTACTTGTTCACAGCGCTCGCGATAAAAATGAACGAGAAGAGCGCGCGTCCGGTTGCGGTGGTGAGCGACATGCCGTGAGAGCGCGCGAGTCGAAGAGTGACGTTTTCTTAAAAAGAGCAAGCGAGCAATAAATAACAATCATACGAGGCAAAACTACTACTAGTTAAATCAACCCACACTAATCGAGCGCGCACGCGGGTTGCGACGCGAACGCTTTCATTTCTTCGAAATCCGCCGCCGTCGCGAGCAATCTCTTGCAGCGCACGCTCTTCGCCTTTTTCACCGTATCCACACTGATGCGCGAAATCAACGCGTCGATCGCCGCCATGGCGTTCTCGTACGTTGCAACAGGAATATCATCCTTTGTGTATTTCGATCCAGAACCTACGGCACCGAAATCACCCGCCGCTTCGACGTCTAAAAACGTCGCCGCGTTGCGCAACCCGAGCAACGCGTCCTCCAAATCTCTCAACGCCCCGTCCTCGTCGTCCGCACTGGGCGCACCACCGGCGTTCACGACCATCGGTAACATGGCTGACGTTTTCGTCGCGCTCGATCCGTACGTATTCCGTAACACGTTAATCGAGCGACGTCTACGCCCCACGTCGGCGTCATCCATCCGCGCAATCTCCGTCGCGAGCGCCAACCCATCGCGCGCATCGAGCGTAATAACGATCGCATCTAAAATAGACACATCCTCCGCCGCGATCGTCGTCGTCAATACCGCCGGCGCCGCCTCCGCAGCGCGCCCATTCAACCCAATCGCAATCGTCATCGTCAACGTCGACGTCGTCATGCGCGCGATAAACCCCCGACGCCCGGTCGCGGCGCCACCCGCGCGAGCCGCACCGGCACGAACGCCCTCTCGCGCGCTCGCACGCATCGCCACCGCGCGCATCGTCGCCATCGACGTCCCTCGCGCACGCCGCGTCGTCGAATGCCGACCATCGTCACCCTAAAACAGAGCACCACCCCACGCACCGAGCTCACGCCTTTTTCATCGCGCGCCGACGCACCGCGCGCGCGCCGCGACGCGCGTGCGATCGTAAACACATTTCTACATCGAACGCGCGCGCGCGCGCGCGAGGACGCGCGCCGCGCGCGACGCGTAGGGCGTGAGCTCGTTCAAAACGCACCCTAAAACAGAGCACCCACCGTCACACCTCGCCGCACGCGCGCATGTCGTCGTCCACGTCGTCGCGCGCCATGAGCGCGCGCAAGCGACATCGCATCGTGGAGATTTTGTCGCACGCCATCGTCGTGCGCGTCGAAGGGCGCGTGTTCGATAAGTTTGGCGCGGGCATGATTGCCGAAGAGCGCGAGAGGTTCGCGAGCATGTTGGAGCTCGGGGACAAGCAGGCGTCGGAAGAACTTGAATTGCTCGAATGCGACGACGAGGAACTGTCGCAAGCGCGGAGTGCGATTGAGGGGGAGTTTCATGACGCCACGGAGGAGGCGGTGTGTGGGATTGAGACGGCGAAGAGGAAGAGGGAGGATGAGCGCGCGCGCGAAGGCGTACACGCGGAGGCGTGGTCGGGCGAAACGCGCGGGTCGCGGGACGCGATGAAGGATGACGAGGGCGGTGAAGAGGGTGAGAGAGCGTCGAAGACTCGAGGGAAGACTCGGCGTTGATTAGTTGTGTGCGTGGAACGGGCGAATGGGGTGGACGGAGGATGCGAGTGTGTTTCTAAACGCGCGCGCGACGGGGACTTTTTAAAAAGTTATATGATCAATGGTGTTTGTTATTCAATCTTCTTTCGTGCTTTAATGTGTGCGCGCTATAAGAAGTCTACGACGATCGGCGCAAGCGACGCTTGGGCTTCTTTTCTTCCTTCTTTTCTTCCGCCGCGGGCTCTTCTTGCTCTTCTTTTTCCTCCTCTTCTTCCTCGTCGTTGGCGTCTTCGTCGTCAGAGGCGTCGTCGTTCTTCTTCTTCTTTGCGTCCTTCTGTTGTTGCGCCTTGGCAGCCTTTCCGTCACCCTTGAAGCGCATGATGAGACCGACGATGACGGCGAACAAAGACACGATGTGCAACAAATAATAGATCACCGGGTTGACGGTGAGCTTGGAGAGAACGGCGAGCGCTTTGTCGCGTCCCACCGGAAGTTTGTTTGCCAAATTTTCATACAAGTCGATGCCAATCGGCGGAGAAGATTCGCGCGCGCGGCGCTTTTCGTCTTCAGCAGCACGCTTCTCAGCCTTGGCTTCGACCGCCTTCTTCACCGCCTCAGCCTTAGCCTCGAAGGTGTCCGCGGAGAAGGCTTTAATGTCTTCAAACGTCTTGTCGATGAGAATGTTGTCAAACACCAAACCGCCCGACATGGTCCAGATTTCCACGCCCACGGCGCCAATGTTGCCGATGGACTTTAACGGAGCGCTGTCCTCGAAGAACTTCGGGTTGGGGATTTGCTTCGCCTTCCACTCGCCCTTGTACGCGGGGTTGTCAATCATGGGCGGGTACCACTTACCCTTGTAATCGGGGTTCGCCTTTTCGGGGCGTTCCCATTCGCCGCATCCCGAGACGTCTTGGCACGCCGGGTTAGGCACCATCGGGGCTTCCCAATCGCCGTCTTCGTCGACGTCCCAGTCTTCAGGGATGACCGCCTCTTCATCTTCGATCTCAGGTTCTTCATCGTCGAGCCAGTCCGCGGGCTTGACGGCGTCCATGTCCGGAATCATCGCCGGAGCGTCTTCGTCCCAATCCTCTGGCTTGGTCGCGGATGGGTCTTCGATTTGCGCCTCGTCAACCCAGTCTTCGGGCTTTTCATCGGAGGGATCATCGATTTCCGCAGGCGGGTTGAATGGAGGCTCGAAATCCTCAAACAACGAGCCAGACGCCTTTTCTTCACCGTCGATGGAGACGGCGTACGTGTTATTGGCGTTGACGACGAGCGTGTACTGGTGCACGTTTTCATCCGTCGGCATCGGCGGCGGGTTCTTCAAGTGCTTTTCCTCAATCGAACCATCAACCGGGGACTTGTGACGGAAAATCACGTGCACTTTGTTCGTAGAACCGCACTTATCGGGACCAAACATCACCGTGTACGGGGTTTCGCCATCGAGTTTCTCCGGCGCGAAGCTTTCATCTGCCGTCAAATACTTCAAGTACGCGCCGCCGCACGTCAAACCCGTCTCATGGCGCGCCTCAAATTGAAGCGTCATACCCTCAGACGGATCAAACGGCTCGGACAACGATTTCGAAACACCGTAGTGCTTCGCTTCGTGCGGAATGTACAAACCGTAATCCTCCGTATCCGCCGCCTTGCGAACCGTCGCTTTGCCTAAAAAATGTCGCCAAACAAAGAAAGAAGAGACTCCGTCAGTCAACTCGAACCACGCATAAAAAATCAAAGCCGCATCGCGCGCACATGCGATGCTATACCCATCACTCCCGCCCTCGCGCATGCGTGCGACGCGCATGGAAACAAAGCATTCCAACTCCGCCGTCTTCGAGCCGCCGTCCCGTCGGATCGCTCGCGCGATCGCTCGCCCGTTCCCGATCGTCGCCGCCGCGCGCATCCACCACCCGAGCGCCTCACCCGCGCCCACCCGCGCGCACGAAAACAAATCACACCACTCCTTACGCAACCCACTCGCGTGCGGCGCACGCGTGCGCGAATCCGTCGTCTCGAACGCGTACGCCAAAAGAAAGCCAAAGAAGATTCGCATCTTCCGACACGCAATCGCCCGAGCTCAACCACGTACCGGCATACTTTTCATCCGCACTCGCCACCCAACCACGCATGGCACCATCATCGAACGTTTCGCTGAATACCAACGCCGCGTTTGCGCTCGTCGTCGCGAGCGCCGACGCCGCAGCGAGCGCCACCGCAACCTTCATCGGCATCGTGAAATGTGCGGAACTTTATATATTCCCGGCTATTTAGCGACGTGCGAATGCGCGCGTGCGGCTGTGGGTGGTGGGAATGAGCGAGGAAAGGTCCGTGCGTGCGCGAGCGACGGTGTCGGTCGCTGGCGTGACGGAATGTGCGGGCGGCGCGTCAACAAGATGTGAAGATTGGGGCGTTGTGCGCCACTAATGTAAACATACAGCATCCCATCGTCGGCGCTCCAACGCGCGCCGCGCGTCGTCAGACGCCGTCAGACGCCGTCCGACGCGCTCGACGCGCGTGTGCGATGATGATACGTTCGCGAACCGCGCCGGCGCCGGCGTGCGGCGCGCGACGGTGCGGCAGGGCGCGACATTCGCGCGTGGCTGTCGCACGCTCGAGTGGTGACGTCGGCGCGCGCGACGCACGCGTGTCGACGCCGTCGCCGCTGTCGCGCCGCGCGCTCGGCGCCCTCGGCGCCAAGGTGGCGTTTACGTGTGGCGAGCTCATCGTGTTTCCCTGGCTCACCGAGGCGGCGACGCGGCCGCGGGCGAGGGGCGATGAGGCGCTGCGAGCGTTTTCGCCGGATTGGTTGCGGTCGCTGCTCCCGGCGGCGCGCGACGATGCGGCGATGGCCACCGCTCGCGTCGCGCTCGAGCGTGGAGAAGCGTTTTTGTCGAATGGTGACGCGGCGTCGGCGGTGCGAGAACTCGCGCGCGTGGAGGGCTTGGTCCCGCGCGAGTATAAGATGAATCAACGCGCCGGTTTATCGTTGTCGAAAGCGTACGCGGCGCTCGGGGATAATGAAGCGTATTTAGAGTGTAAATCTAAAGTTTGGTGGTGGGGCAGGGGTTTGCGTTGGCCTGGGTGGTACATTATAGGATATTTAAGCGCGAGGTCGGTGTATTTCGATGCGGTGAAGCCGGATGAGCCGCTCGCGTATCGCGCGTTGGCCAAAGGCGAAGCCGCGCTCGTCATTCCAATTTGGATTGGTTTGCTCTACTTGCTCGTGACGTACGGCTTGCCGGATTACTGACGCGATTGAGTGACGTGGTTTGTTAGTGGCGCGTGTGTATATTGTAGTACAATTGTTCTTTCTTTCATTCGCTCGCCTCACTCTGCGACTCACTCCTCGCGTCTCATGCCGGAACGCGCGTGATTCGCAAAACCGCCCTCGAGCGATGCCGTGGCGCGACCGCGCGCGCCACACGCAGGTACCACGTCACTTCGACGCGCGCACGCGGCGAGTGACGAAACGCCCGACGGATGCGCTCGATGAGGCGATTGGAAGACCAATCAAAGCACCCAAGCGCGAAACGCGTCCTCGTCAGCCTCGTCCACCCGTGTCCGCGCCGGACGTCGCACGCGATGGAATATTTTCAAACGTTACCGCCTACATCGATGGCTGGGTGCCCGAGGGTGCGAAAACCGTGCGCGAGGCGATCACGTCGCGAGGTGGCGTCGTCGCGTTGTACTATGACAAGACCACCGTGACGCATTACATCGTCGATAGCTACGATGCCATGGATGCGGACGTGCGTCATCGGGTTGGGAAATACGCTTCGACATCGTCTCCACGCGGGGCGATGGTTTGCGTGCGTGGTGCGTGGGTAATGCAGTCGGTGAAGCAGGACAAGGCGTTGGGCGTCGAGGCGTTTGCGCCGCTCGGGGACGCGCCCAAGGCGCAGTCTGCGAAAGCTGCGACGGGCAAGTACTCCACAACAGACTTGGTGGATGTCGTGATTAATGCCGCGTGGAATGGAACGGGTGAGTGAGTACGCAAGAAGGTTTACACGAGACATGGTGCGTCAAGGTTGTGTTTGAAGGCGTCGAGCGCGCGTTGACGGATGGCAAAACTGAGGACGCGGATGCGCGGAAATTATCAACAAAGGCGTACAAGGCTCTTAAACGCGTCGTGGATGCGAAGTGGGTGATCCCCGTCGGTGCGAGTGAGGCGTTAGTAGACTTGTCGGGCATGCGAAACTTTCAAAAGCGAAATCGATTTGAGTCGTCGCAAACGTCGCCAGCGAACGCGGCGGAAATGCTTGAGTGGGTAATGATTGATAAAACTGGTATTAACGTGCGTGCGACGATGCACAACATGCGCGATGACGGATGGGAACCACAATGGCTCGCCATTGACGCCAACGTTGATGCCGCGCGCGAATCTGTCGGAGTTCTTACGCGACGGGCCAGTCGAGAAGCCTCCACTCGCGTGGCGCTGTCACAAGAAAGTCAGCACGCACTCGACACGCACACGCTCAGTCAGGTATCAAATATCGACGATGAAACGTTGAACGCACTTGACCCGCAAACGCGCTATGAGTGGCAAAAATCGCGCGAGAATATGGCAAAGAAAAAGCTCAATCATGAACGAGCGAAACAGAGCGCCGTGTTTCAATTGTTGAACGCAACTGGTAAATTTTTTGGGGACGTCAAGGGCAAGTCAAAAGGGGCGCTTTCGCCATTGAAAAAGACGCTTCAACCAAATGCATCTCGTCACACACCGCCGCAGCCGAAACGCACACAACGTTCCGGGGCGCAGCTGTCGATTAAATCATTCGCGAGTCCAGTCAAGGCGCCGCGACCGGCGCAGGCGAGCGCGCGGTCTTTCGTCGGTGAAGCCGTCATGTCGAGCGCGCGCGTGCACACACCCACGTTGATACACGCATTTACTTCACTCTTAGAGCGTGATGCTGTCGATCCAGTACCGGATCGCGTGGGCGCTGCGTGCGCTGTGATGCGAGCGCACATCGAACAACTCGAGCGAGACGGCAGACGCGCCGCAGCTCGGCAAGTGCGCACCGCGGTCGCCGACATTCGATGCCCCGAAAACCCCGCTTTCACGAATGCATTACGTGATTTTGTGCTCGCGCGCACTCGTGGCGATAGCTTAGGAATCAATAGTCAGTAGGATTCATTCATCATCGATTACAAGACAAGTCGTACACATGCAAAGAATTTTGTTTACGCGGCGGGACATTCAATTTCGTACATCACCTCGTTCGTGCGCATCATTCCGGGCGTCCAAGGTGGATTATACCCAGCATACTGCGCCACATCCGTATGTTTCACTACGCGCACTAAACCATCGCGCTCAATCGCGCTTTTCAACACGGCGGATTCTTTCGCTATGAGCTCTTCATTCATCCGGCCCGCGAACCGTCGCACCGCCATCCATCGCTCACCGACATCAAGCACGCGCACGTTCGCATCCGTCGGTTTCGGAGCATCACTAGCACCATTCGGAAACTTTGATTTCGGCAACACAAACTGCATCGTAAATTTTGTCGCGTCGTCGCTCTCGTCGGGTTGCATGAACACCGGCGCCGTCATGGAAATCTTCTCCTTCTTTTCATTCTCCGGCTTCCTCAGCACGCCGATATACCCCGCCAAACGCATAAACGACCCACCCTGATCGCCCCGAACCATCCCTCGCGCGCTCGCGTACGTCGTCTCGATCACGCAGCACGGCGCATACTTTCTCACCTCGTACTCGGTGCCGCCCGTGGCGCTCGGCACGACCGCGTACTCGGGCTGCTCTTCGGTGATTTTGCCAAACACCGATCCCATGATCGATGCGCGCGATGCGTGCGCGCGTCTGGGCGCGGCGGCG